>ERZ1740072.94-NODE-94-length-46866-cov-5.674478_pt1 | contig 46866 bp, 46 predicted proteins | sample MGYA00581733_ERZ1740072 | MGnify/ENA primary metagenome ERZ1740072 (study PRJEB43018, sample SAMN04849741) | marine metagenome | isolation source: floating plastic debris | place: Pacific Ocean | collected 2008-08-30 | study: EMG produced TPA metagenomics assembly...
TTCCCGGCGCCATCGTGATCTACTTTGTGCGCAACTACATCGCCAAGGGCTTTGCTCTGGGGAGGGTATGATGAAAAAACTTATATATATCTGTGCCCTTGCAGCCGCCAACCCTGCCCTTGCACAAGGCTGGGGGAATGTCGCCAAACAGGAAGAAGAAACCGGTTTTTCCTGGACGGACCCTCTTTGGCCCTCGTTCTGGATGGCGTGGACCCCCGCGACCTTCGTCCTGTTTTGCGGGATTTTCGGAGCCATCGCGGTCATCGGCATTCTGGAGGGGTTTAAGTACCGCGACGGGCTGGAACGCAATGGCATACTTGGCCTGACCTCGACGCTGGGCGACCGGTTGTTCATTACGCTTCTGGGGACTGCATATATCTTTCTCGCCTGGCTCGGACTCGTTGGCCAACCGCTCTGGTGGCCACTTGGCATTTCAGTGATTTGGGCAATCTTTTGCTTCAGGAAAGTCTGAGAAGTCAGTAGGAAACCCGAAACTAATGATGGTCAAAAATGCTTGCTTAATGAGTGTTGGCTCGCACAGGATAGAATTGCGATGAAAAAGAAAAAAAACGAGCTGCTGACCGAAGTTGAACTGGAGTTCATGACTGAGCTTTGGGAACTGGGTGAAGGAACCGTGCGTGATGTGCTGGACAAGCTTCCGCAAGACCGCAACCTCGCCTACACATCGGGGGCAACGATCCTTCGTATCCTTGAACAAAAGGCATTCGTCACCAGTCGGAAGTCTGGCAAAAGTCATATCTACACTCCGACACTTGCCAAGGATGCGTATCAGACGCGCTCGCTCAAGAACCTGTCAATGAAGCTCTTTGACGACACGCCCGTCTCACTCGTGGCGCGGCTCGTGAATGATGAAGAATTGACCGAAGAAGCATTGGGGCAAATCCGGGCACTCGTGGATCGGAGGTTGAAAAATGATAGTCGGTGAAGCCCTTCTTGATGCCTACATAAATGCCAACATCCTGTTTTGCGTGGCATTTGCTCTGTGGTTTCTTATGCGTGGCGCCATGTCCCGGATCGGATTGAAACACGCCTACACATCGCAACTCTGGCTCTTGAACGCGGGCTTTCTCGCGATCATCAGTGCACCACTCCTTGTGGCTGGATTCGGTTTCTTGCAAGGGAACGGAGTGGCCAAAGGCGTCAACGTGAACCTGTCGGATATGGTCGTGTCCTACTATCTCAATGGTGGTTTTGAGATGAAGGCATCCGACTTTGAAGGTCTGATCCTGATGCGCGATAAATTCATCCTCAGCGTGATGAGTGCCGAGGGGGCGTTTGCCAAGGCCATTATCGCGATGTTCGTCATAGGCGTTGGTCTCGGGCTGCTACGCTTGGGGTATTCAATCTATTGCCTCTGGCGCCTTGTCGCCGACAGCTATGATATACGGCGTATCGGACGCATTCGTATCCGCATGTCTGACCGGACACTGGTGCCCTTCTCGACTCGCGGGTTTCGCAATTACTACGTGGTGCTTCCGTCTCACATGCTGGGGCAGCATGACGAATTGCGGGTGTCGATCGCTCACGAGTTTCAACATATCCGTCAAAGCGATCTGGAATGGGAAGTACTTCTGGAAGCACTCAAACCCCTGTTCTTTCTCAATCCAGCCTATCACGCCTGGAAACGGCAGGTTGAGCACCTTCGCGAACTCAGCTGCGACAGCCAGGTGATTTCTTACGGCCGTATCGATGCGCGCGACTATTGCGGAACGCTCTTGTCCGTGTGCCAACAGACGCTTCGGCGGGATCGCGCGTTCTATATTGCCGTCCCAAAGGTCACATTGGTGACTGCAGACCGAACCTCGATGAAACCAGGCAAGAGTCTCCTGGAACGCAGGATTCTGTCGGTGTTGTCCGGCCGCAGGATTCGCCACAAACGACTGGTATTCATGACGGCCGCTGTTCCTTTGATGGCCGCACTGGTTTTCACATCCGTTGCGATCCAACGCCCGGGCGACTGGAGCCACGACCGTCTCATGCTGTCCACTGTCGTCAATCTGGATCGGCTCGATGAAATCAATCGCCTATCTGCCTTCGGACGTGTCAGGAATTGAATTGGCTGGCGCCGCCGCGCCGTGAATGAACATTGATTTGGTGAGAACTCAGAACCAATCAGTGACAGTTGTTGCGATAGGGATTGCCAAAAGGAAGACAGCTCGACATCGATCGTCTCAGTTTTGAATCGCAGCCAACAGTTAGACATGTGGAACGTTGTCTCTAAGAGCTGCGCCAAGAACTGTGTCGGGCGCTATCTGATTGATCCACAGGATAAATCATTGCCTTCAACCCGCGTTGCGTCTCGCAGTGTTTCTTTGAAACTCAGACAATTTTCCAAATGACGGAAAAGCCATCAAAGCTGCCGGGTATTGCAAATTCAAATGCCAGCAAGTTTGCGTGGATCTAGCAGCGCGGATACGATCCGACATCAGATTCCGCTTGGTTCATTCTAGTGATGAACAACCCTTAGCCGACATTCAAAGTGTTTTCAGCATACCTCATTTGCAGCCTGCATTGCGGACCTTGCGTCTGACGTAAAGCTTTACTTCGTCGGAACTCAACGAGTGCTGAAACCTGGACACATTGCACACTTGCCCTCCGATCCTCCCTATGCGGCTTATCATCACAACCGTGCTTACTGGACCATATTGCAATCTGAGCGAAAGACCGGAGTCACAGACACGTAAATGGGACATCGCTGCGCCGATAAAACGTTGCAACGAACCCGGGACCACCTCTAACGGAACAGCGGGTTGCCTTTAAGCCAACGACCTCGTTTTTGCGTGCCGTGACAGTTTGCGGATCAAGATGGGCATGCCTTCGTCATCAAGACGTGTTGTGGTGATCTGATTTTCCCGGAAAGTCTTTAAATGGTGGATGATCTTGTTTACCTTGCTGCGCGTTTTATCAAGTGACGGCTCTGCCACGATGTCCAGCAGGTCCGGCAGGGGGCGATAGATTTCCGGGATAATGTCACCGACACGTTCCATGAGTTTCTTGACCGCTTTGACGTGAGTGTCCAACCCCGCATCAACCGGCTGAACCGGCGCGCTGTGATAAAGCAAACGGTACACCAGGCAATAAGTGACGGCGATGATCACTTCGACATCCAGAACGCGGCGTGTGTCCCCTTCAAGTTGCTCAGAAACAGTTCGGTGGTGATGCCAAATACTCTGCGAATGCTCGATGGCACGATTAAAAAACTGATCGGCTTCCGGCACGGCCGTCTCGGCCCGTTTGACAGAGTGCATGGCAAAGGCGATCTGAATGTTCAGCAGCGTCGCTTCAAGGGCGGCGCGGCATTGAAGAAAGGAGTCACCTGACTCCTTCGCCTCATAGTTGAGTTCTTCCACGTTAATTGTCAGTTCCTGAAGTCGAGCCACGCGTGTGGACCTGTCAATGTCAGCGTCCATTACAACGTAGCGGTTGATGACGCAGTCGAGGTACAGCAGGTCTGGTCGCTCTTGCGGGTGCAGCGGATCTTCTTGCATGGGAAGGAGTTCTTTTGCGCGCTCCAAAAAGTGGCTCGCGCTTTCCCAGCGGGAGGCCCAGAATGCCACTGCAGCCACGAAAATAAAGGCACGGTGCGCAGCACACTCGCCGAGATGTTTTAGCAATTTGTCAAGCTTGGCAGGCTCAGCGTTCTGAACAAAGTCCGTGAGGTAGTCAAAAAGCGGCACATCAATCAAATCCCGGAAACGAGAGGCCGGCACGGCTAGGGCGCGCCGCGCGGGCCTGCTACCCTCTGCCAGGTCCTGACCATTCACCATTTCCGCGAGGCTGTCCTGAACACTGAGTTTGGCATGGGCCCGCTCAACTTCCGCCACCGTAGCGCGGATCAGATCAACAACCGCCTCGCGCACATCCTCCGCCTCGGCCAGAAAAGCGGACAGCTTGCGAAAGGCTTCAATTTTGCGGCCCAGCAGGTTGGCGTTCAAGAAGACGGTCTCACGCGTCAGGTTGCGCCAAAGCGCGTTCAGCTCTTTCAGCGTATTGCGATAAACCGCGTCGCTCTCCGTGCGCGCTGTCATTTCTGAGGCAAACTCCCTCAGCGTGTCAAAAAAGGGCGAGCTCGTTACGTTTGTCGCCTGAGACTGCCAGGCAGGCAATTGTCGCGGTGGCGCACCCAAACGCCGACCATCCGCAACGATAAAGGCCTCAACAGCCGACCGTACATCGCGAAAGACGCTGGTGGTATTTGCCTTGTTGGGCATCTCTGCAACATTCAGGAAGGGGACATATTGCGTCAGACGCCGGACCGGGAAAGCATCGCCGCCGTAATCTTGCCCCCGGTTTTCCCACCACCAGGCCACGGTCGCGTTGTAGACGCTTTGATCGGTCGTTACGAACACATAGCGGATCGGGCGCGTTAGGTTCGCCTCTGCCGAAACCGCGTCATTCAGTTGCGCCACTTGCAAAACGGCCAGCGCATCGTTTTCGTCGCCCTTTTGGGACAGCTCCGGTGACCCTGGAACGGCGTTGCGAAACTGCTGGATAAACCCAACCATATCCGCGAGGTCGGCGGCGTCGACTTTCAGCATGTCGGGCAAGGCAAAGTCATCAAGATGAATCGGGCGTAACAGGTTCTGTTGCACCACCCGCGCCAGTTCGCGTGCCTCAAGGGCTGGGTCATCCAAATGATCCTCCAAACCCCGCAAGGGCTGGAAATCGCTGTGGATTGTCTTACGCAAACCGGTTTCGCGCCGGGCGCTGTTTATCAGCGTACGTATCTCAGGCGAAATCTGATCCTGGTCCAGCAGCTTAAGCTGGTCCAACCCGATTTGCCGCAAGTCAGCAGCATAGCGTGCCACCTCTTCCGCATGACCGGAAGAAATCAAAGGGGTGCCGCCCCATTGCCCAGCCAATTGACGCGACATCAGGAATTCTGCCGTGATTGCCGCAAGGGCTTGAAGCGTGTTGCGGGCCAATTCGCCAAACGGCGACACCTTCTGGTATTCAGACGCCTTGAAGGGGTTCAGGAAAAAACGCACCACGTTGGCGTCAAATACATACCGGATTTCGCCGTGATCATCGTCGGCAAAACGCGCGTCAATCTCGTTGAAATGGACGGCATTGCGTAGGTCTATGGCACCCCGCAAATAGCGACCGGCCTGGCGTTGCAGAACGTCCAGATCCGCTTCATCCAGACCCGCACTATCGTGACCCGGCCCCGCCATCATGGGCCAGCCTCGACCGGTGCAAATGCGTCCACAGGTAATGAAGGCAGACCAAAGAGGTCTATCACAGCCTCAAGTAGTTTGTTTCTGCCCTCATCGGGATTTGGGGGTTTTTGCTGGTGTCCAAGGCCTGCATGGCGTGTCACCAGTTTTTCCAAGGTGGTCTGAATGTCGGGCTTTACACCGTCGTTCATCCGCGCCCAGTCAATTCCGTCTCCCTCGAAATCCTGAACAAGTCGGGCAAATTGGTCTCTCCGTTCGCGCGCGACTGTGGCAAAGGCGGCCGCCGGCCTACGTTCGAGGCAATACAAGACTGCTGGCGCGAGCCGATAATCGTAGATGTTCTTAATCTGAAGCCCGTCAACCCACATGCCTATACTGTTATTGGACAACAAGCGCGGGTATTCCCGCATGCCCACCAGCATTTGATGCAACAGTTGTGCCGTTTCCGAGCCGGCCATCAACTCTTGCGTTTCCCGGATCAGCGCGCGGCCCAGCTTATCATGCACTTCTCGGTCTAGCACATCGCAAATCGCCCCATGGGCCGCGCGCGGCTTGATGCGGGCCAAAACCACAAGAAGCGCGCAAAGGACCTGACTCTGTTTGACTTTCGTGACCTGTTCAGCGGTCTGCAGGATAACGTTTAGAACTTCTTCCAAAGAGTGCCTAATGTCATCGTCTTCGTTTGGTTCAAAACTGAGGGGTTCGAAGGCAGAACCGTCCTTGCCACCCATTGCGCACCACTTTTCGATCGCCTTATGCAAAAAGCCCGCCATTTCAAAAAGCCCGTCAAAGGCAATGTTCTGCAGCGCGTCAACGCGCCGCGACAGGCCAACCAGACGGAAATGCAAATTTGCAATCTCCTTACGGACATCTTTGGGGATCTCAAAGCCAAGATCGCGCCACGGCACCAGCCGATCCAGCTCAAAGTCGAACCATTTTTGCGCTTGCTCAATGGCAGCCTTGCGCGCTTCTTCACTTTCGGCCTTTTCAGCCTGAAACAGGTGAAACCGGACGGATTCCCGAAACTCTTCGTCGGCATAGGCCTTGTCGGCTTCTTCCTGAGAGGTCAGCGCGCGTGACACCTCAGCCATGTTGCTGAGGCGTCCAATCTCATCGCGGATGGAGTCGACGACTTCCTCCCGCACCTTCCAAAGCACGGCAGGGCGCCCCCGCCCTGTCCGGTTCTTGTTTTGGCCAGCCCTGAACACATACCGCTTTCCGCCAGCGCTGCGCTGCAACCATGACTTCGTTGTGCTGGGATTGACGCCAGTTGCGTCTGCAAGATCGGCGCTCGTGAATTCCTTTAGCGAAATGATGCCCGCTAAGAGCCTGTAAGTTTCACTAGGGGAAGAGCGAGGATCGGGCATGGAAGGAAAACCAATTATTCAATGCACCTTCTTTTTAAATGCATTTGCCCAAAAAATCAATTCTTTTTTGATGCGAGTGCGTTTTTATTCCCGATGCCCTTCGCATTCCGTTGAAAAGCTTATCTACGTCACGCTCCCTAAGGAACTGATCTAGCGGATCAAATAGCGACAGCAGAACTCTTGACCGCTCCGCCGCCTTGTTGATCACAATGAAGAATTCATGCCGCTCGTGAGGGGGCAGGTAAAGGTTGAGTGTCAAAACAACGCGCGTCACCCAAGTCACTGCGTCAAGGCCCATTGGGCCTCCTGCTATCTCCAGAAGACGGTCATAAATCTTTGCCCGGCCAAAATATCTCGCCCGCCTGATATCATCGCCTGACTTTGTGCTCCCCTTTGCGGGCGGTGTCATCCGTGCGGTATTGTACTCTTGGCAAGCGAGACTGAATTCGTCGCGCAGCGGTTCCAGCAGTTTGGGAAAATGCTGATCCGATGGCAGAACGTGCTTGGCCAGGATTTCATAAGCAACACAATCCACCGCGCCTTCCGTGAAAGCACAGTCGGGATCTACAAGAAATCGTGCGCCCGGCAGCGCAGCCCCCTGTGCCCCATGAACAAAAACCTCGTGAAAAACAAGATAGGGCATTGATCTGATCGCTGCATCTAAATCCTGCTCGGCAGACTTCGCGTCAGGCCAAAGCACGGCGACTTTTGCCTCACCCCCAACATTCGCCGGGACATTGAATTCGCCGTCCAAGGGCAAGGTTCCACCATCTCCCTCAATGTGAGATGTTGAAAGAGCCAAAGGGGGAATAAGGACTATGCTCGCCTCGACCCCGGCAGCCGCGACATAGGTGTTCTCTGCAATTGCGGCAAAGCGTTCGACCATTCCCTTTAGGAACCGCAAACAGAGCCCCCCCGCCTGATGGCCAAGCATGTCCCGATCACCCAACGCGCCAGTGCATGTCCTGCCTGCTTCTCCGCAGGAACCACACCCGAAGTGTGGGTCTAGCGGCAGAAGGCGCTGACGGGCAGCCTCAAACGCCTCTCCTGAATAGGCCGACGTGTGTTTTTCGACAGCCTTATGAAGTTTCTCGAGAAACACGTCTAACGGCCAGGGGTCATCCAACGGATCTTCCCGCATCATACGTCTGATCTGTTGTTTGACCACGACTGAAAAATCGGCGCTCTCCGCGCCATCAGGCTTGAGCCCTTCAAGCGCATTCTCAACCAGCATATGCAGAATACGCGCAGCAAGCGCCTTGCGCGCTTCCAGCGGCACTTGGTTTTCAGGATCGAGCCTGACCTTCGGAGCGCCCCGTGACATCAGTCAGATTTGGATTTTGGCTCTTCAGGTTCTGATGCATCAGGCGGCGGATCTTTCACACCCGGCAAATTTGGTTTGATGACCTGCTCCCAGGCCGCGTAAATCGCAGCTTTGACGATGTCTTTCCCCACCCCGACAGCAACGCCGATCAGAATTGCGGTAGCCACATCTGATCGGGTTCCGGACTTTTCCGGCTCAACCACAAATGGGGTCTGCGCACCGAGTCCCGACAACGCATTGATATCCACGCCACGCTCGCGCGCGACAGCTTGGGTTGCGGGGTCTTCGATAAGGCTCTTCCAGTGGAATTGAATAATCTTCTCCACATCCGCAACTTTCCCGGCATCCAACTTGCCAACATAATCTGTCATGTTTCAAACCTATCCGCTAAATGCAGGCAGAATGCACGATTTACGGGAATTTTCAAACACCCACGGTTGATTTCACGAAAATTTTGGCCGGTTTCGAGCGCGCCGCACTTTGAGCGGTCAAATTTGGCCCTAACCCGCCGTTGACGGGGGGTACTGATCGTTGCGGTGCCGGCCGTCAAAGCTGCATTTAGCTGCGAGCGCAAGACAAAAAGGGCGGGTGACCTCACTGTTTGTGGGACGAAGTAGCCGTGACAACTGGTCTGACGAACGCATTCGTTGTGATGATTGCTCCGGACTGGATTCACTAATCTGGGGAGACCTCGCATCAGACGACTGAAAACGATTGTTGCAGCCGACTCGGCGGCCTGTTCGCCTAAAGGCGGCGGATAAAGAGGGCGTCGTTTCTCGACAAAATACGATCCGGTCGGACGTTGTGGAGCCTCCCCAAAAAAAGCGAGTGGGCGTGTCGCTAGGACCATGGGCGATGGCTTTCGAGCAACGCTCCATCACCAATAGAAGGAGTGCGCTGGTGCCTAAACGCATTTTCTTGAACCACCGAACCTCCTGACTTCGGTGGTTACGCGTTTTGAAGAACTAAGAGGTGAAAATGAAATCTAATCCGACGGTGTCGTCGACGAGACTACGTTCGCCTTTTAAGGAATGGGTAAAATCTCAAGGATCGCGCGACAATCGGCGTTCCATCTCAAGGGGCAAGTTGTCGACATTCGTACCGATGGGTCGGATCTTTGCGCCGGAAATATGCTGACAAGTGCCTTACGACGGGCTGGAATCCGAATTCGCATTGCAGTGCAGCTTACGTCTTTTCAACCAACACTCTTCATCACAGGTAAGGACAATTTCCTCCTTAGCCTACTGAGCCAAGGGCTTGCGACGGGAACCTTCCGTAAACCTGTCTGTACAGGCCGCTGAAACGACCCAGTTCACGAAAGCCCATTTCAAGCGCAACCTCCTTGACTGACGACGTCATGGGATTTCCTGTACAGAGTTCACTATGTGCCCGCGCAAGCCGGGCGAGGCGTGCATACCGTGCAGGCGGCGCGCCAGTAACACACTGAAACGCCTCGGGCACAACAGGTGCACTAAAACCTGCGGCGTCGCAGATCTCCGTCAGTGTCGGCTGTTTATTTTTTGAAAGATCCAGAGCGCGACGTGCTTGGTTCACGATTTGCAGTGCTTTTGCTGCACCATCGTTGAGCTCTTGAGCTGAAATCAAGGCGCAGGCGAACTTGTGCACGATGCGTTCTTCAAACACCGTTGCGCCCTCGGCCTTTGCGGGTTGGGCATAAATTTCAACCAGTAAACCGTGGACAAGTCGCTCGTGGATCGATCGCGCCAGGCCGACGGCCCCGCGTGGAACAGCATCTTCTTGCAGCGCGCTACCCGTGGTCTGACTGAGCGCAGAAAGCAATCTCTCCGTTTTGATCCGACCCGCAATATGATCCCTGCCGTGGCCAAATATCTGCGTCTCGCGGCATCCGAAATTAACGAAAAGCCCGTGGTCTGGTCTCGCAGTGCCATTCACCCGAAGCTTTCTCCCCCGCGTCAAAGGGAGCGTGAAGGTGACAAATCCCTTTGGTTGTTGAGTAAGCACGGTTGCTTCATGCGGAAACCGCACATGCGTCAAGCCAAGTGACGCCGTTGAGACGGAACTGACTCTGTCAAGGCCTACGCCACGGGACAGTCGCACCACTTCGCCCTGCCAACGTCCGTCACGCATGGCGGCTTCAAGCGTGGTTTGATGTCGACGTACTTCCATTGTCGGCTCAGACCTCTTTAATATCTGCATATCGAATTATAACGAGCTTTCGCGGCGTCCAGCTACACTGAACCCAATCGAATCTACATGTGGGAGAGTCTACGATGCGCCCTTTACTCCTGGCGACTGTGTTTTTCGCCGCAGCCGGCTCTGTGAACGCACAGGACGGAAGTATTCTTATTTCCGACGTCAACGTCTTTGACGGTGTGAACGAAAAGCTGCTCGAAAACGTTAATGTCGTGATCACCGGAAATCTGATTTCCCAAATCTCAACCGAAGACCTCGCCGTTGCCGGTGGGCAGGTGATTGACGGTGGCGGGCGCACTCTCATTCCCGGGCTGATCGATGTGCACTGGCACACGCTCTATTGCTGCAACCCACAGAGCGTTGTGGCCACAGGGGACATTCTCGAGGTCGCGATCCGTGGGGCACATGGTGCTGAAAAGACGCTCATGCGCGGCTTCACCACGGTGCGCGATGTGGGCGGAAACTCGTTTTCGATCAAACGGATGATCGATACTGGCGAGTTGATCGGTCCTCGTATCTTGCCGTCAGGCCCACCCATCACGCAGACCGGTGGGCACTTCGACTATCGCCCTTATCAGGCTGTCCCGACCAATGCAGCGGACTCTCAGTGGTACTGGTACAGTGTCGGTCTGATGGCGATGGCTGATGGCGTGCCCGAGGTCACCAAGCGCGCGCGCGAGGTCATGCGCATGGGGGCAACGCAGCTCAAAATATCGACCGGCGGTGGCGTTTCGTCGACCTATGATCCCTTGGATGTGCGCCAATACACCAAAGCCGAGATCGAAGCGTTTGTCGAAGTGGCAGACACTTATAACACCTACGTGGCATCGCACACCTTTACCGACGACGCGGTACGTATCTCTGTAGAGGCCGGTGTGAAGTCCATTGAACACGGCTTCCTTATGAGCCGCGAGACGATGGAACTGATGCGCGACAACGATGTCTGGCTGTCGGTGCAGCCGCTTCTCGATGACGAAGATGGCTTCTCGTTCGATGACCCCGTCAGTCAGCAGAAGTGGATAGAAGTGACAAACGGCACTGATTTCACTTACACAACTGCCAAGGAGGTTGGCGTAAAGGTCGCGTTCGGCACCGACATCCTCTTTGATCCGGTTCTGGCAGAACGACAGGGCGCATTCCTTGCCAAGCTGCAGCGGTGGTACACGCCGTTTGAGGTTCTGGAAATGGCCACCTCGATCAATGCCGAACTGCTTGCGCTCTCCGGCCCACGACTCTCCTATCAGCAAGGCGCGCTGGGTGTGATCCAAGAAGGTGCCTATGCAGACCTGATCCTCGTGGACGGCAATCCCTTGGAAGACATTGATCTGATCGCGGACCCGCATGAGAATTTTGACCTGATCATGAAGGATGGGGTGATCTTCAAAAACGCGATTGAATAGATCGGACTTGTACTGACGGGCCGCCGTGTGATTGGACGTCACTGCAGCAGTGCTAGCCGTCTGTTTTTTTATCACTGCAAAGTTGGACGCTGCCCGGAGTAGAGTGCAAGGGTTTCGTGCCCATAACGCGCGGCGAAACCTATGCCCGGCAGGTTATGGTCGATCTGGGCACCAAAGGTCGCGACGCGTTGCGCAGCAACTTTTAAACACAAAAATTCGCGATACTGGTCGACCTGCTGACCTGATTGGAACACGCACCTCGCGAACCGATCAACGCAATCCTGGAACCGGAGTTGACCCGATGACAGATCGCCCCAACGTCCTCTGAATCATGGCCGATCAGTTGCGATTTGATGACCTCAGTTGCTACGGGCATCCGCGCCTGCAACACCCAATATCGACGCGCTGGCAGCGCGTGGCGTGCAGTTCCTTGACACCTATGTGAAACTCCCAGTTTGCAACCCCTCGCGCATGTCCGCCTTTACGGCGGGCTGTGTACGCAGCCATGCATCCAACTGGAATGGCGAACCCCTGCGCACCGGTGAACCGACCCTCGGCAATCACCTGACAGAGGTTGGCGCGCGCCTGAAAGAGACGATGTTTACTGGGTCAATACGTCGCCACACCGGTGTGACCGTTGAGGATGAAATGGACACGATCCCGAAGGTCGCCACCCAAAACCGGAGTTTTGAGGGTTTCCGGGTTGAGCCCAAGAATGACGTGGATGCGGACAAGACCTTTCCCAGCCTGCAGCCGGCCGGAGCTCCCAGCAAGTATGAGCCGACGAAAAAGTAGACCTGGTGGCGGCCTGCGGTTAATGGCGGCTTTGAGCCCAATTTACTTCATGACGCGGACTGCGCGAACGTCCGGTTCTATTGTATTAAAGTCTTCTCCCGGCGAATCTCCATTTATTGAGCAGACTTTTTGCAACCATGATTAAGAACTAAACTTCCAAAAAAATGCCACATAGTTGAAAACGGGTATAACAAGACTGGAGTATTATTGTTTTGGTAAATTAGCCAAGGATTGAGCATGATTTCGATTATTCAGGCATTGGATTTGTTCGACGACTGTGTCTCTAACGATGATGTCTGGCGCACAGCTTCAAATGTGTTCAAGCTTCACGGAAGTGAATGGGTAACGCTTGGGCGCACTTCGAGCAGAGGCAACAGCCCCCCTTTGCTCAGGACTTCGGTGCCCGAAGAACTTATGCATGCCTACATCGCCGACAACCTGAGCAATGACGATCCGTGGATAAGCTACAGTGAAACCGGCAATAAGTTGCGACTTCTGGACATACCCTCGGCGTTGAACTTGCCTGATAAAAACCCGGAAGCCCGATTATCAAAAGTTTTCAATGCCTTCGGCATTCGATCCGTCATGTTACTGCCCCAGCGCACAGAAGAGTCTGTTGGATCAGTGGTTCTCTATGCAGTGACAGATGAAGCATCTGAATACTTCAAGTCACAACAAGGCCAAGTCAATCTGAGAATACTAGCGGCCATCTTTTCCGGCAGGTATTCTATCACTCCCGCCCAACTTTCCACCAAAGGCGTTTACAACTTTGGTGGCGCGCTCTCCCGCCGCGAGATCGAAACGCTGCAATGGCTTTCTTCGGGTATGTCGACGGCGCAAATTGCGCATGAGATGGAAATTGCACCTGTGACCGTAAGTAAGAACCTGACGTCGGTGAAGCGGAAGCTAAAAACTTCTACACGCGAAGAGTCGCTTGCCGTGGCGCTTCGCATCGGCCTTCTGAGCCGCTAGATTATATATCAATATTGATAGGTTGCTGGAGCGGTGGACCTCCTTAAGCTATTTGCAAATTACCGAGTTAAAAGTACAGCCCGGAGTTTGATAATAGAAAGGGAGAGATATGAAAAAGAGAATTTTGGCCGCTTTGGCGTTGGTTTTGGCGGGGGCCGTAACCCTTGGGCTGTCCGTAGCGGTATCCGCCGATCAATCAAACAAGATCAAGTTCAAGAACCGCGTGAATATCAAGGTCGGACAGGCGATGGTCGTGCATGGATACCGTGGGGAATGTGGCGCCATGCCCACACAGGCCCGCATGAAACAGGCGGCAGACAACCTTAATGCAAAGCTGACCACAGGGCGCATCCAGTTTGGCAAGCCGGGTGTACGCCGCAGTGGGGCCTGCAACGGGGAAACGCCAGCTGTCGAAACGATCTTCGTCGCCACGACACCCGGACGAGAGCGGGTGAAGGTTCACGGGGATGAAATACTGTTTATCGTCAAGTGACATCATTGGTCACGAAAAGAGGCTCCGGTTTGCGCCGGAGCCATTTTTGTTGGTGCGCGTTCATATCCTATTGAGGTTTTTGTTCTTGGGTCAGGATCAATTCATTTTCGCTTTGTGGCATCATTCACGGCTCGAACAGCGAGCGGTGAAAATGGCTAATCATTTCTGACTATCTGACGCTCATTCAAGGCGATTTGTTTAGGCCGACATTGCTGCACCCGCAGCGAATTGGTGCTTTGGCCCACAGCCCCGTCATCGAACTGCCACAAGCCGAACGGCTGCCTCTATTCGCTGCAAGGATCCAGAGCCTAAGATGCGCGCGCGCTGAACCGCGCCGCTGTGCTGACAGTCACGCGGGCCGTCAGTGCCGCCACTGAACTGCGTTCCAGCACCATAGGGCCGTCAAGGCTGGCAGGCGGAAAGATCGTCCATGTCTGTTTGTCGGCGTTGGTCATCACACTGATTGGATCAGCGTCCTGCACGGTGTTGTCTGCACAATATAGCACTGACAACATGCCCGCCGATGCAGGATCGGAAAAGGCGCGCGCGGCGGACTCCGCCTCGGTTTTGGACAGGCCCAGACGGACCATGCCGCCGACCACATCATCTGGGCGTTTCCCGGCAGAGCCATGCAGGGTGCTCATGACCTTTTGGGTGGTCTCCACCCGTGCCTCACTGCGCAAAGGCTCAAGGGTGGCGCCAACAAACCCGGCGCAAGCGCCCGCCGCAGCCATAAGGTCGGAATAGCTGGTCATTTCGAACATGCCATCTGCACGCTGAATCAGGCCAACAAAATGCACACCAGAGGCATGCACCGACAAACGCTGCACACGGTTGCCTGTGCGCCGTTCACTGAGCAACACAAGGGTCGGGTTCACAAGCGCGAGAATGGCGGCCATGATCGGGCGGGTAAAGTTCAGCCCAGTCTCCAGTTCACCCACAAGACGGCCTGCGGCACGCAAGCGTTCTTCACCCTCAGCCCCCCATTCATCCACGTTACCGTCTTGGGGAAGGAACGGGGTGTCACCCCATCCAATGATGCTGTCGACCTTTGCATGGGCAAAGGCATAGGCGAGTTCGGAGGGATGAATTTCAATTGATCCCATGACTTAATTCCAGACAAAGCTGGACATCGCGTCGAGCTTTTTCTTGGCCTGAGCCGCCATGGCCGGGCCGGGAATGATCGAGTCGTAAATCTGTTCAGCGGCTCTGGCCGCTTTGCCGAACGCGTCCTCAATGGCATTCGCCGTATCCACGGCCTCGTCCTCGTCGTCGGCGGGAACTCCGCTGTCAGGATCGCTGCGGAACACGCTCATCATGTTGTCGACTGTGTTGGCCACCGCATCACGCACCGACTTCAGCGCATTTTCAACCTCCATAACGGCGGCGTCCACGCGCTTGATGAAATACTCGTCACCAACCTCCATCGTCCAATAGGCGATGCCACTGATTTGCCCGGCAAGCGGATGATCGGTGCTCAGAAACTCAATGTCGCTTTCGAGGTAGTCATAGCCCGGCCCCTCGTCGTGGTAGGTGTTCAGATACCCACCCGCATCGTGCACGATGCCGTGCACCGCAATAGGGTTGTCCGGGTCCAGATGGGCCGCCTTGATCGGGATCATCGGGTGGGCAAAGTGATTGCCGGCTCCCACAAGTCCCCCGGTCGGGTTCAGAAGCGAGCCAAAGATCTCATGAATCCCAAACGCATCTCCGACCACCTTACCGCTCAGCAACTGGCCGCGTGAGCCCATGAAATCGGGGTGCATGTCTTCGTTCAGCGGAACGTTCTTTTCTCCGCCGCTCGCCCCGATGGCCTCCTGTTGTTTTTGAACAATCAGGAACCGGTCATAATCAAGGTTCAGCTTCTTGGCATCGGGCGGGGTGCCGACGACACCTTCAAGGGCCTCCATCACGCTTTCGCGGGACATGGTGGGAAAACCATTGGTGATCTCGCGCATCAACCGCTTCATCTCGGGCGTGCCTTCGCCCTTGATCTCGACCTCGCGCAAGGCGTCCATGGCGTCTTTGGTGAACAGGCTGTCGACATCGACCTTAGTCAGATCCGTCTTGGCCAGTTCTTCAGGAGACAGTTTGGCAAGCGCCTCATTCTCGGCAGCACTCACCGGAGGGCAACAGCCCAGATGCGTCTTCAAGAATTCCGATTGCCGATCTGAAAGCTGGGGCAAGAATTTCTCCGCTCAACATAAGGCAATGCGACGCCGTACTACAGAGGCACTAAACGGCAATACGGTTCAATGCGCAACGGTCAGCGCGCCAGTACTCGCCCGTTTGCACCCAATGGTTGTGGATTGCAGAAGCCCCTCCCTGTTTGTGGCCACGCCCCAAGCGCTCCCCCATTGCACGGCCACGCTCCAACCGCTACGCCAAACCCATGAAACCGATCCGCCTCATGTCCGGGTTTCTCACCGTGGGCTTCTGGACGCTGGCCAGCCGTGTGCTGGGCTTTGTGCGCGAAGTCATGCTGTTGTCGCTCATCGGTCCGGGGCCGCTGATGGACGCCTTTGTCGCCGCGTTTCGCCTGCCCAACATGTTCCGCCGCTTCTTTGCGGAGGGTGCGTTCAACGCCGCCTTCGTGCCGATGTTTTCAGGCAAGGTCGAGGCGGGCGAGGATGCGGCCACCTTCGGGCGCGACGCGCTCAACGGGCTCGCACTGGTCACGCTGTTGCTGACAGCCCTTGCGATGATCTTCATGCCTGCACTTGTCTGGGCCACAGCGGGCGGCTTTGGCCCCGAACGCTTTGATTTGACGGTCGGATTTGGGCGCATCGTCTTTCCCTACATTTTCTTCATGTCGCTCTCGGCGCTCTTTTCCGGGGTACTGAACGCCACCGGGCGCTTTGCCGCGGCCGCCGCCGCCCCTGTCCTGCTGAACGTCTTTGTCATTGCGGCCATGGGCACTGCATGGGCCATCGGTGCCGAGATCATCACTTGGCTCATCTGGGTAATTCCACTGGCAGGCGTCGCGCAACTGGCGCTCACATGGGGGGCGGCAGCGCGCGCAGGCTTTGCGCTCAAACCTGCCCTGCCCCGCTGGACCCCGGATATGAGCCTGATGGTGCGCACGGCCATCCCTGCCGCCCTGGCGACAGGCGTCATGCAGATCAACCTTGTCGTCGGCCAACTGGTCGCCAGCCAATATGACAGTGCGGTCAGCTGGCTCTTTGCCGCCGACCGGCTCTATCAACTGCCGCTTGGAGTGGTGGGAATTGCCGTCGGGATCGTGCTGCTCCCCGATCTTGCGCGGCGGCTGAAGGCTGACGATCTGACCGGCGCGCGCACCGCCTATTCCCGCGCGGGCGAGTTCGCGATGGCCCTGACCGTGCCCAGCGCCGTGGCGCTCATGGTGATCCCACTGCCGCTGGTCTCGGTCCTTTTCGGACGGGGTGAAACTGGCACTGACGACGTGGCAGCCATCGCCACAGCCGTTGCCATCTATGGCCTCGGCCTGCCTGCCTTCGTGCTGCAAAAAGTGGTGCAACCCCAGTATTTCGCACGTGGTGACACGACCAGCCCGTTCCGCTTTGCGCTTGTGGCCATGGTGATCAACGCCGCCGTTGCCGTGGGCCTGTCCCCGATTGCGGGCTGGATCGCGCCCGCGCTGGCGACCACGATTGCAGGCTGGGCCATGCTGGGACTGCTCTACTGGGGGCTGCGGGACATGGGCGGCACGGTCAAAGTGGATGACCGATACCGCGCCCGTCTGCCGCGCATCTTTGCGGCGTCCTGCGCCATGGGTGTGGCATTATGGATCGCCGCAATCCTGCTCAAACCCGCGCTTGGAACAGACTATGTCCGCTACGGCGCGGTACTTGCGCTGATCGGTCTGGGAGCAGGCGCCTACCTCGGCGCTGCACACCTGCTCGGAGCGCTCAAACTGTCTGAGATCAAAGGCGCGGTCAGGCGCCGTTAGAACGGCGCAACCACTCATCCGCCACATCGCCCATCGTGCACGGAGCGCCTGACTTGATCCATGCCATGAACGGGCGGTCAAACTTGAAACCGTCCCCGCACTCATCCTTCAAGAACCGGCGCACATTTTGCGTGTTGCGATAGGTGCGATCCAGCGGCGTGTCCCGCGTGATCGGATCACTGTGCCAATCAAACATTAGCGCCGCCGCAACGCGTCGCGCACCCGCACCATGCCGCCGGGCACGACAAAGGCGGTTAGGGCAAAGCCAGCCACAAACCCGGCCAATTCACCCACCCATGCATACCCGACCTGAAACAGCGCACCAAAGATCAACTGAACGCCCATCAACACGCCGATGAGCATAAACGCCTGTCCCTGTGGTCCACCGCTGACCACCTGCCGCTGCCAGTAAAGAAACGTATAGGTGCCAATCAGCCCATAGGCACATGGATAAGCCCCCACCAGCCAGGGTTCATTTGTGATCAAACCAAACACCAGGGCCCCAAAGATTCCGCACAGGAAAAACACCAGCACAACAGCCCAGCCCCCCAGCACCTCGCCAACCATCTTGCCCATGGCAAGCAGGATCACGCCGGAAAACAGGGCCGAGGTAAAGCTGCCAAAGACAAATGGGTAAGTCACAAAGCGCAGCATGTGTTCGGGCAACAGCCGCCCGTTCTCGACCATGAAGTCAAAGGCCTCGCCCGAAAACGCGTAATCATTCAACGCATTGAGCCGCCATCCCACAGCGCCCGCACCGCCGATCAGGCCAGCCTCGCCCAGCGAAAAGGCCAATTCCGGCAAAGCGAGGGCCAGAAACAGCAGCCACACGGCGGGCGGCAATGGGTTCAGGGGGCTTGGTTCTCTATAATCGGTCATCCGGGGCCTGCTTGACGAAGGAACACCCCATGGGTAAGCCAGCGACGCTGATTTGCCCAGAGGTTCTCATGTCAAATTCCACGTTCACACCCCGCGTCTTTTCGGGGATGCAACCTTCGGGCGGACTGACCTTGGGCAACTACCTCGGGGCCCTCAAACGCTACGTGGAAATGCAGGATCAGGGCGGGTTCGAGACGATCTATTGCATGGTCGATCTGCACGCGATCACCACATGGCAAGACCCGGCCGATCTGCGCGCCAAAACGCGAGAACTGGCCGCCGGTTACATTGCTGCAGGCATCGATTTCGAAAAATCCATCCTGATCAACCAATCGGCCGTGCCCGAACACGCGCAGCTTGGCTGGGTGTTCAACTGCGTGGCACGCATGGGCTGGATGCAGCGCATGACACAGTTCAAGGACAAGGCGGGAAAGAACGCGCAAAACGCCTCGCTGGGCCTGTTTGCCTACCCGGCTCTAATGGCCGCCGACATCCTGATCTACCACGCCACGCATGTGCCCGTGGGCGAGGACCAGAAACAGCACCTTGAGTTGACGCGCGACATCGCGACCAAGTTCAACCACGACTACGGGGTCGATTTCTTTCCCATCACCGAACCGGTGATCGAAGGGGTCGCAACGCGCGTGATGTCCCTGCGCGACGGATCCAAAAAGATGTCCAAGTCCGACCCGTCCGATGCCTCCCGCATCAACATGACCGACGATGCAGACACGATCGCTAAAAAGATACGCAAGGCCAAAACCGACCCCGACGCCCTGCCAAGCGAGGCCAAAGGGCTTGAGGATCGCCCCGAAGCGCGCAATCTCGTCAACATATACGCAGCCCTCAGCGATACCTCTGTGGATCAAGTGCTGGCCGAATACGGCGGCGCCCAGTTCGGCACGTTCAAACCCGCACTGGCGGACCTCGCGGTGTCAAAACTGGCCCCCATCTCGGGTGAAATGGCGCGGCTGATGGACGACATCCCCGAAATCGACCGCATCCTCGCGCGCGGCGCAGAACAGGCACGCGAGATCACGGCCCCGATCTAGAAGAAGACCTATGAGCTCGTGGGGATGGTAGGCGCTTGACCGCTGCTTCAGAAGTGCGCGTCTGTTACCGCGATGCTTTGCATGTGATTTGGCAATAATTATGATGATCCTCTCTGGATCATTGTTTTTATTTTGAAATCCGTGCGAGCAAACTTTTTTCGCTCGCGCCGACATGATTGAAGGTGTTCATTATGGCCATACTCAAGAAGGGCTCCAAAGGGAGACCCGTCGAAACGTTGCAATCCTCGATAAATAAACTCGGCATCAAGCCGGAACTGAACGTGGATGGTGTTTTTGGCCCCTTGACCGAAAAAGGTGTACGCGCGGCGCAGAAGAAACTCAAAACGCCCGGCAGCGATGGCCGCGCAGATGATTTGACCCTGGCTGCTTTGAAGTACGGCAAACCGCTACCCAAAATGGACGTGCCGGATTTGAAAAAAAGCCTGTTGGGCAATGCGGCCGCTTTCCGCAATCTCTCCAAGATCGAACAAAATCTCAAAACAATAGGCGATAGCGCAAAGTTGCTGGAAAAATCCTTGCTGAACCTGACCAACGACATGAGCGTAGCAACCAAGATAGACTTGCCCAGTTGGAAAAGGATGATCGAAGGACAACGCAAGATTTACGAGGCACAAAAAAAGTTCGATGCCGCCCTGATCAAAAATCCCGATGAGGCCGCCAAACTGGCGCGCAGTGCGGAAAACGCAAACGTTGTGGTAAAGGATATGTACTCAAGCCTGCATCGTTCGGCGTCCATCGTTCAAACCACTATCGCAAATGAACGCAAATCGATCGCTAGCCAGGTAAAGTTTCTGGAAAACTCCGCGCAGGACGCAGCAAAACTCTATGCTGACACCCTAAAAAAGATGAGCTAGGCAGGGCGATTTCGTCGTCCAACCAGCGCGGTCATTCGACCAATCATGCGCGACCGCTGCTTGCGTCTACAGATGCAATGGCAACGTCGGATGCATCCAACTGATCAACGTGCAAAACTGACCCGGCGCCGCAGGTCTTTGTGCAGAAGAAGTCCGACACGAAACCTTGCACGCGCCACATCGCCTCGCCCAAGCCCGCTCCTGAATGCCAATTGCGTTCAGCAACCAATGCCGTAGTTTACCGGCAAAACACTTCTCTGGGAAAAGCCTTTTGGGACATGATCGACCAACGGAGTTGAACGCGCATCAAACGTCCGATGAGGCGCCTTTGCAAACAGCACCAAACCTTCCCACGGTGGGCCGTATCGCCGCGGAATTCGGCGTTCTCGTGCTGTTGGCGATCGTCGTTCCGATATGCGTGTTCCTTGATGTAACGGCGCTCTCCGGGCAGGTGTCCGAAACGTCACTGACCGAATTGGCGCAAGCCGTGCTGATACTTTCTGCCGCCATCCTGTTCTTTGTAGGCGCGCGCAGATTGCCTCATGCAACCGGTTACCTCATGGGTGTGGCGATCTTGTGTACATGGATGTTCGTGCGCGAAAACGACGTCCATCTTGACCATATTCGGCACGGCTTCTGGGTCATTCCGAACACTCTTCTTCTTGGGGTTGGCGCCCTCTTTGTCTATCGCCACCGCGACACACTGCATGGTCCTCTCAAACGACACGTCGCCACCCGCGAGGCGGTCTTCATGATGCTCGGCTTTGTGGTGCTGATCGTCTTCAGTCGGGTATTCGGCTCCGGCAATGTGTGGCGCCCGATTATGGGCGACAGCTATGCCCCGGCCCTCAAGGCCGCCGTGCAGGAAGGCATTGAACTCTTGGGCTATGCCTTGTTCGCCTTCGGTGCCCTGCTGTCTTTCTGGTCGGATTTTGGCCAGCAAACACCCTCGGAAAACGGCTGAACAACTTGGCCCGAAACATCGCGCAAAGTCGGGGGCTGGCTCTCACAAACGGTTACTCCGCCTCTACCGATTTCAGTCCCTTACCCGCCCAAAACGTCTCGGTGCTGGCCAGTTACCCGCCAAGGCTTTGCAAAATCGACAGCGACGGATCTCCTGTCGCCTCAACTCCAATGCTGGTCTGATAGGCCGCAATCGCCGCCCGGCTGTTCGGCCCGATCACCCCGTCCGCCCCGCCGGTATCAAACCCTCGAGCCGTCAAACGCTCTTGCAGAGCAATCCGCTGATCCTTAACCAACCCGTATTTGTCCGGCGGGAACGACGCACGCAGCGGCCCGCCGCCCGCAATCCGGTCCGCCAGATGGCCGACCCCGATGGCGTAGGAATCCGAGTTGTTGTAGCGCTTGATGACGTTGAAATTCGACGTCACACTGAACGTCGGACCACCCGGCTGTGGTGTCAGGGACCGGCCCGGCCCCGCGCCCTCCGTTCCCCATTTCAACCCGCGCGTCCAGCCGTTGCGCGAAAGGTAAGCCGCCGTGGAGGCCAGCGAGTCCGTCGGATCGTCCGACCAGATGTCGCGCCGTCCGTCGCCGGTGAAATCGACCGCAAAGGCCTGATAAGAGGTCGGTATAAACTGCGTGTGTCCCATCGCCCCCGCCCATGACCCTTTGAGGTCAGACGCGGCTACATCGCCCGACTGCAAAATCTTCAGCGCCGCGACCAGCTGTTTTTCGAAAAACGCCCCGCGCCGCCCGTCAAAGGCCAGCGTGGATGTAGCAGACACCACCGGCACATTGCCCCGTCGCTCACCGAAAAAGCTCTCAAGACCCCAGATGGCGGTCACGATCTCGGGGGCCACGCCATAGCGCTGCTCGACCGCCTCCAATGTGCTGCGATGCTTTGCATAGGCCGCACGCCCCTTGCTGACCCGCTCGTCCGAGGCGGCGATGGACAGATAGTCCTCCAGCGTGCGCGAAAACTCGACCTGATTGCGGTCCCGCTTCACGACGCCAGGCAGATAGCCGGTGCCGCGAAACCCAGCCGCCAATGTCCCATCCGAAATCCCCTGCGCCCCGGCCCTGGCCCGAAACCCCCGCACCCACGCGTCATAGGCGGCATTCGGCGCGGGCCGTAGATCAGCCGGAAGCGCGCCGCCAGTGGAATTGGCCGGGGCGACGGACGTCCCCCCGGTGCTGCACGCGGCAAGGCCAAAAGCGCCAAGGCCCATCAGGGCCGTTCTGCGGGTCAGGGTCATGGGTCTGCTCACCTCATTGTTTGGGTCAGTCTAACGCGCCTGCACGCGCGGGCAAAGCGGGTTTCACGCCCATCAGCGCCCCCTCGCCCGCCACGTCACCCCTCTGGCGAGATCGGCGTCCCATCGGTGCGGAAATAGCGCCGCCCGTCGGCGTCATAGCGCAGGACCACATCATGATCAGGGTAATGCACCACATCCGCCGCAACGCGCGTGCCGACCACCAGAAACACAGCCTCCTGATCCGAGCGGTTCTCAAGGCAATGGCCCACGGGCACGCCCGCCTTCCACCCTGCCACGTCGCCCGGCCCCAGCAGGGTCTCGTCCTCTTCTACCAGCACCAATTCACCCGACAGCACACAGATCAACTCGTCCTCCCCCTCATGCCAGTGACGGTGAGACGAATGAGATCCAGGCGGCAGTTTCTCCAATCGCGCGCCAAATTGCGTGAGCCCGATGGCATCGCCCAGCGCGATGTCCGCACTTGGTCCATCGTCCTGACCGGAAATGGGATGGGGACCGCCCTCATGCTGCGTCCACTGATCTGTCTTGATCTTTGGCATGTGTCTCCCTCGCTTCGGACCAGAACCGCACACACTCTGCGCTGTCATTGCGCTGACATCTGCATGTCCGCACCAACGCTGCGCATGTCTGTTGCTTGTTTGGTCTGCCCTCTCGCACCTATCTTTGTGGTATTCGCTTTACACCGAAAGGCACGCCCATGTCCCAAAAAGCCCCCGCCAACACCCGTGTCGGCCACATACACCTCAAGGTCAGCGATCTGGATCGCGCCATCCACTTTTACGGCGACGTTCTGGGCTTTACCCTCACCCAGCGCTACGGCGATCAGGCGGCGTTTTTGGGCGCGGGCGGCTATCACCACCATATCGGGCTGAACACATGGCACTCACGCGGCGCCGGTCCGGCGCCAGAGCGCGCTGCGGGCCTTTATCATTCCGCTTTTTTGTATCCGGATCGCGCCTCGCTTGGGGCAGCGTTGCAACGGGTGCTGGATCACGGCACGCCTTTGGACGGCGCTGCGGACCATGGCGTGTCTGAGGCAGTCTATTTCCGAGATCCCGACGGCAACGGAGTCGAGCTCTACCGTGACCGCGACCGCGCCGACTGGCCAAGGGACGGCAACGGTGCACTGTCCATGGTGAATGCGCCCCTCGACGTGCAGGCACTACTTGCAGAGGCAGTCTAACACTTTGGTCACTTTTGCAGGCGTACGCACCGTTAATCCCGCCCCTGTGCATCTCACGGTGCACGGTCTGTGCACAGGTCGTGCACGCGCAGTGCAGCGCCATTTGGCCTGTTTTCATGGCCGTTAACCCCGATTCGCCCCACGTGCTGGATTTCAAGCACCGTACGTTGCGCAAAGCCGCGATTTCCGCCACCTTGCGCGGGCAAGACAAGAGGCGGGCATGAGCACAGGATTTTACTGGGATGAGCGGACCATGTGGCACGCGGGCGGCAACTATGCTTTTACCGTGCCCTTGGGTGGATTGGTGCAGCCACTGGCCGCCGGGGGTCTGCCTGAAAGCCCGGAAACCAAGCGCCGCCTCAAGAACCTGATGGACGCCACAGGGCTGATCAACGATTTGTCTGTAGCCTCTGCACAGCCCGTGACAGACACCCAGATACTGGCCGTGCATGACCCTGAATATATCAAATTATTCAAAGCGTTATCAGACGACAATGGCGGCGAAGTCGGCCATCACGCCCCGTTCGCCAAGGGCGGTTTCGACCTCGCCGCGCTCTCTGCAGGGCTTGTGACCCGCGCTGTCGCTGATGTCCTTGCAGGCACTCACAGCAATGCCTACGCCCTCAGCCGTCCACCCGGCCACCATTGCCGCGCCGATGGCCCAATGGGCTTTTGTCTGCTGGCCAACATCGCCCTCGCGATCGAAGCGGCCAAAGCCGTACAACCCGACCTCAGGGTCGCCGTGCTCGACTGGGACGTGCACCACGGAAATGGGACCGAAAGCATCTTCAATGACCGCGCCGACGTGCTCACCCTATCCTTCCATCAGGAGGGCAATTATCCATTGGATACCGGGCACTTAGAGGATCGCGGCACAGGGGCCGGAGAGGGCTTCAACGTCAACCTCCCCCTGCCTGCAGGCACCGGGCACAGCGGGTATCTCCACGCCATTGACCGTGTCGCCATCCCGGCCATTGAACGGTTCGATCCCGACCTCATCATCGTCGCCTGCGGCTTTGACGCCGCGGCCCCGGACCCGTTGGCCAGCATGCTTTGTATGGCCGAGACCTTTCGGGAAATGACCATAAAGATCAAAGCCTTGGCAGAGCGCCTGTGTGGCGGAAAACTCGTCCTCGCACACGAAGGCGGCTACTCCGAAATCTACGTCCCCTTCTGCGGGCACGCCACACTCGAAGCCTTGTCCGGCAGCACGATCACCGCCCCCGCCCCCATGGCGCGTGCATTGTCCACACGCCAACCGGGACCACGGCTGGAGGCCTTCCAGCTTAGTGAAATCGACCGCATGGCTTCAGAATTAGCCCTCTAAACCCTTGACGTCGCAGCCATTCGCCACGACATGACCCTCAACATGTAAAAAGGCGTAACATATGCCCAGTCCAAACCCCGCGGCCCTTGACTTCCTTCTCACCCGTCGGTCCCGTCCGGCCAAGACACTGGCCGAACCGGTGCCTGATCGGGGAACCCTCGAAACCCTGCTCACAGCCGCAGCGCGCACACCTGATCATGGCAAGTTGGAACCCTGGCGTTTCATCGTACTGGGCAAGGGTGCGATGCCCCGTTTGGCGCAGGCCGCTCAGGCGCGCGGCGAGGCGCTGGGGCTGGACCCCGAGCAGATCACAAAAGGGCGCGGCCAGTTTGATCAGGGCCACCTTGCCGTCGCTGTTATCGAGGTGCAAAAACCTTCCGAAAAGATACCTCCGCTGGAGCAAACCTATTCAGCTGGTGCCGTCTGTCTGGCGCTTCTGAACGCAGCACTTGCGGCAGGTTGGGGAGCCAACTGGCTGAGCGGCTGGCCTAGCCACGACCGGGATTTTATGCAATCAGCACTTGGGCTTGAGGCGCATGAACGCATCGCCGGGCTGATCCATATCGGCACCGAAACCAGCGCGCCGCCTGACCGTCCTCGCCCCGACATCACGCAAATCACCACGTGGATTGACGCATGATCCTCTCTTCTTTCTTTGCCGCTCTTGGTCAGATCGGAGATCCCCGGTTTCGCCGCGTTCTCCTGTTGGGTCTGGCCCTCACCATCGCCCTGTTGATTGGGGCCACTTCCGGCCTTGTGTGGCTCATCGGGTCACTGACCGCGGACAGTGTTTCGGTCCCATGGATGGGTGAAATCACATGGCTGGACGATGTGGTCAGTTGGGGGTCATTCTTTCTCTTCTTCGGTCTGTCGATCTTCCTGATGATGCCCGTCGCCTCGGCCATCACCTCGATGTTTCTGGACGAAGTGGCCGCAGCCGTGGAAGAACGCCACTACCCCCATCTGCCCCCCGCGACGCCCGCGTCCTTTGGCGATGCGGCAGTCGATACGATCAACTTTCTTGGGGTGTTGATCGGGGCCAATATCCTCGCTTTGATCCTCTATGTGATGTTCCCGCCTTCGGCCCTTTTCATCTTTTGGGGATTGAACGGGTTCTTGCTGGGGCGGGAGTATTTCACGCTGGCTGCGATGCGCCGCGTTGGGCGGGCGCGGGCCAAGGAACTGCGGCGCGCGCATTCCGGCACTGTCTGGCTGGCTGGCACGCTCATGGCGATCCCGTTGTCTATCCCGTTGATAAACCTACTGATCCCCATCATCGGAGCGGCGACATTCACGCACTTGTTTCATCGCCTCACAGCGGCTGAAGCGCCCGGTCAAACCAGCTCATATCGCTAAGGGAAATCCAGCCCGACAGGATGATACCGGCGATGATGGCCCACAGAACCAGCGCAACCCATGTGACGATCCACGCTTTGCGCTTTGTGTGATGGTGCTCGGGCGCACCGGCATGGGTGCCGGGTTCGATCTTGCCCAGATCCCCTTGGGTCTGCACTTTGATCGGCAGCGCGATCAGGAAACACATCCACCAAATCACGGCATAAAGAACGAGGGCCGAAGTGATGCCCATCAGACCTGCTCCAACTCGACCAGACAGCCGTTGAAGTCCTTAGGGTGCAGGAACAGCACGGGCTTGCCATGGGCCCCGATCTTGGGTTCGCCGGTGCCCAGCACACGCGCGCCGGTTGACTTCAGATGGTCCCGCGCGGCGATGATGTCTTCCACTTCATAACAGACGTGATGCATGCCGCCCGATGGGTTCTTCTCCAGAAAGGCGGCAATCGGGCTGTTTTCGCCTAAAGGATACAGTAGTTCGATCTTGGTGTTGGGCAGTTCAATGAAAACCACCGTTACCCCGTGATCGGGTTCGTCCTGTGGCGCGCCTACATTCGCACCCAGAGCGTTGCGATACTGGTCCGCTGCGACCTCAAGGTCGGGCACGGCGATGGCGACGTGATTGAGGCGTCCAATCATACGAAAGCTCCTAAGGTGGCGCTGAATTTGTGCCCTTATCGCCAAGCTTGTGAGCGCACGCAAGCACGGCGTTAACTTGCTGTTAGGCAACGGTACGTAACGATGAGTCGTGATAGCTGCCTGGAGATCAAAAATGGATACCACAGACCCGTTTACACCGAACTACCCGGCCCCAACCTCGATGCGCCCGCTGTTGGGGCTGACGGTGCTGGTGATTGAAGACAGCCGGTTTGCCTGCGAAGCGCTGCGCCTGCTGTGTTTGCGCAGCGGCGCGCGGATCAGGCGGGCGGATACGCTGCGTGCCGCCCGACGCCATTTGCAAGTGTATCGCCCATCAGTCGCCATCATCGATGTGGGCTTGCCCGACGGAAACGGCGCTGACCTCATACGCGAACTGTCCACGTCTAACCAACGCCCCGATGTCCTTCTTGGCACGTCCGGCGACGTGGACAGCGAAGCCATCGTGATGGATGCAGGTGCAGATGGATATCTGAGCAAGCCCGTCACCTCACTGGCAACGTTTCAAACCCAAATCCTGACGCATTTGCCCAGAGACCGGCATCCCGATGGCCCCCGCGCCGTGTCGGAAGAGGTTGTACAGCCCGATCCAATCGCATTTCGCGACGACATGGCCCATGTCGCCGATGTGATGGAAGGCGCCAGCGACACGCGCACGCTTGACTACATCGCGCAGTTCCTTGGCGGCGTGGCGCGTAGTGCGGATGACAGCGAACTGGCGCGGGCAACCGAGCTTCTGGCCGCAACGCGCGCCCGTGGCGGGTCTGCCGCCTCTGAGGCGGCGACGGTTGCAGGGCTGGTCCAACGCAGGCTGGCCGACAAGATCGCGATATAAAAACACGCCTAAGGGGCCAATGACGGGTCCTCGGCGGCGCGCACAAGCTGGGTCAGGTCGGACAGGCGTTCTTTTTGTGCGCCTTGCCCGTCAAAGTTCGCAGGATCGAGCCAAACGCGGAAGGCTTCTTTCAGGCTGGGCCATTCGCGGTCAATTGCGGCGAACCACGCCGTGTCGCGGTTCCGCCCCTTGACCACCGTGGCTTGTCGGAACACGCCCTCGTAACTGAGGCCAAGACGCTGCGCTGCGCGCCGCGACCCTTCGTTGAGCGCGTCGCACTTCCATTCGAACCTGCGGTAGCCGGCCTCAAAGGCCCACGCCATCATTAGGTAAAGCGCCTCAGTTGCTGCCCGGGTTTGCTGCAACGCCGGGCTAAAGTTGATGTGCCCCACCTCGATGCTGCCAGCCTCAGGGGCAATGCGCAGGAAACTGGCGACCCCTTCATAGGCGCCCGTGGCTTTGTTCCAGATGGCGAAAAACTCAACGGCGTCATCTTCTTCGGTTTCGCGGATCCAGCGATGGTATTGGGAGGACGACGAAAACGGACCATAGGGCAAGTACGCCCAGACATGGTCCTGCCCCACATAAGCGCGATAAAGCAGCGCGGCATGTTTTTCTGCAACAAGAGGTTCCAACCGGCAATACGCGCCATCCAGAAGCAGCGTGTTGTCCGGTGCGGGTGGCGGGGTCCAATCGGGAACAGGATCATGATGCGGGCGGTAAAGTACAAACATACCGGGACGTTAGGCGCAGACCGGACCAAGGCCAAGCGAATTCATGTATCCCGGCGACGCACGCCTCGCGCCTCGTCAAAATCGCCCAGAAGACACACGGGCCCATCAATCACACTTTTGATTGAAAGGCACCCACCGGCATCGGTTCACATCGTTCTACGGATGCGGCCCGTCTTGGATTGCGCCACCAACATAGCCCGCAATTCGATGAGCGGTGCGCCTAGTCCTGTGGAATGACGCGCAGGCCCAGTTCCATCAACTGATCGCTTGTCGGCTCGCTGGGTGCGTTCATCATCAGATCTTCGGCGCGCTGATTCATCGGGAACAAGATCACTTCGCGGATATTCTGTTCTCCCGCCAGCAGCATCACGATCCGGTCGATGCCCGCCGCACAACCCCCGTGGGGTGGTGCGCCGTATTGGAACGCGTTGACCATCCCTCCGAACCGCTTGCGCACTTCGGCCTCGTCGTAACCTGCGATCTCGAAGGCTTTGAACATGATCTCGGGGCGGTGGTTCCGGATGGCGCCGGACACCAGCTCATAGCCGTTGCAGGCCAGATCGTACTGGTATCCGAGAACCTCAAGTGGGTCGCCCTGCAGCGCCTCCATGCCCCCTTGGGGCATGGAAAACGGGTTGTGTTCAAAGTCGATCTTGCCGCTTTCCTCGTCCTTTTCGTAGATAGGGAAATCGACGACCCATGCAAAGGCAAACCGGTCTTCGTCGGTCAGTCCCAGTTCGGCCCCGATGACGTTGCGCGCGCGGCCCGCGATGGCCTCAAACGCCTTGGGCTTACCGCCCAGGAAGAAGGCCGCGTCGCCGATACCCAGACCCAGTTGCTGGCGGATCGCCTCAGTGCGTTCGGGGCCGATGTTCTTGGCCAGCGGTCCAGCGGCTTCCATGCCCCCTTCGACCTCGCCGGATTTCAGCTTGGCCTGCGCCTCTTTGACGGGGATGCCAAGTTCCTGAGCGACGGAGTCTGCGGTCTTGTCGCGCCAGAAGATATACCCCATGCCGGGCAATCCTTCTTTCTGCGCGTAGGCGTTCATGCGATCACAAAACTTGCGCGAGCCACCTTTTGGCGCTGGAATGGCGCGGATTTCCGTGCCGTCCTGCTCCAGCAGCTTTGCGAAAATCGCAAAGCCGGAATCGCGGAAGTGGTCGGAGACCACTTGCATTTTGATCGGATTACGCAGGTCAGGCTTGTCGCTGCCGTACCACAGGGCAGCATCGCGGTAGCTGATCTGCTCCCACGTCTCGTCCACTTTTTTGCCGCCGCCGAACTCTTCGAACACACCCGTCAGCACAGGCTGGATCGTGTCGAACACGTCCTGTTGGGTGACGAAGGACATCTCGAGGTCAAGCTGATAAAAGTCGGTGGGCGAGCGATCTGCACGCGGGTCTTCATCCCGGAAACAGGGCGCGATCTGGAAATACTTGTCGAACCCGCTGACCATCAGCAACTGCTTGAACTGCTGCGGGGCCTGCGGCAGAGCGTAAAACTTGACCGGATGCAGACGTGAGGGCACGAGAAAGTCGCGTGCGCCTTCGGGCGACGAGGCCGTGATGATCGGCGTTTGATATTCGCGGAAATCCTGATCCCACATGCGTTTGCGGATCGACGACACGACGTCGCTGCGCAGCTTCATGTTCGCCTGCATTTTTTCGCGGCGCAGGTCGAGGTAGCGGTAGGTCAGCCGCGTTTCTTCCGGGTATTCCTGATCGCCAAAAACCATCAGCGGCAACTCGTCCGCTGCGCCCAGTACTTCCAGGTCACGCACGAACACTTCAATTTCGCCGGTCGGAATCTTGGGATTCACGAGGGAGGCATCCCGCGCCTTCACGTCGCCATCAATACGGATGCACCATTCGCTGCGCAGCTTTTCCATTTCGGAAAACACAGGGCTGTCAGGATCGCACAGCACCTGCGTCATGCCATAGTGGTCACGCAAGTCAATAAACAGCACGCCGCCATGGTCGCGCACCCGGTGCACCCAGCCCGACAGGCGGACAGTATTGCCCACATCGGCCGAAGTCAGCGCGGCGCAGGAGTGAGAGCGGTATGCATGCATGGGTTTGGTCCCTTCGGGGGTGGTCATTTGATCGGCGCAGATACACCGGGCATGGGGTGGAAAGTCAAGGCGGCACGCACCGCCCTTAAATGCAAAAACGCGGGCCGTGTGACAGGCCCGCGTTTGTCTTGATTTCAGTCTTGTCGCTTAGGCCAGAAGGTCGAACCGGTCGGCGTTCATCACCTTGGTCCAAGCCGCGACGAAGTCCTTAACGAACTTGGCGGCGTTGTCGTCTTGTGCATAGACTTCGGCATAGGCCCGCAGGATCGAGTTCGAGCCGAACACAAGGTCCGCGCGGGTCGCGGTGAACTTGGTTTCGCCAGTTGCACGCTCCACAATTTCATAGGTGCCGCCCTCAGCCGGTTTCCAGCTATAGGCCATGTCAGTCAGGTTGACGAAAAAGTCGTTCGTCAATTGCCCGACACGGTCGGTAAACACGCCATGCGCCGTTCCACCGTGGTTGGTGCCAAGTACCCGCATCCCACCCAGCAGAACCGTCATTTCCTGACCATTCAGACCAAGCAGTTGCGCACGGTCGACCAGCATGTCTTCGGGGCTCTTGGCGACCTTGTCCATGTGCCAGTTGCGGAACCCGTCCGAGAAGGGCTCTAGCACATCAAAGCTCGGGCCATCTGTCATCTCGTCCATGGCGTCGCCACGACCGGGCGTGAAAGGCACGCTGATGTCGTAGCCTGCGGCCTTTGCCGCCGCCTCAATGGCGACGTTGCCCGCCAGCACGATAACATCGGCCACCGATGCCCCCGTTTCCGCCGCGATGGGTTCGAGTGCGGCCAGAACCGCATCCAGACGCGCTGGTTCATTGCCTTCCCAGCCGCGTTGTGGTGCCAGACGGATGCGCGCGCCGTTGGCTCCGCCCCGTTTGTCGGACCCACGGAACGTGCGTGCACTGTCCCAAGCCGTTGCGATCAGGTTGGCGTGAGACACGCCTGCGTCCGCGATCTTGGCCTTTACGGCCGCCACATCGTAGTCGGTGTTGCCTGCGGGGATCGGGTCTTGCCAGATCAGGTCCTCGGCAGGCACATCGGGACCGATATAGTTGGCTTTGGGGCCCATGTCGCGGTGGGTCAGCTTGAACCAGGCACGCGCGAACGTGTCGCGGAAATAGGCCTCGTCCGACATGAACTTTTCGCAGATTCCACGGTAGATCGGGTCGACCTTCATCGCCATGTCCGCATCCGTCATCATCGGCATACGGCGGATCGACGGGTCAGAGGCATCCACCGGCATGTCCTCTTCCTTGATGTCGATCGGCTCCCACTGGTTTGCGCCTGCGGGGGATTTGGTCAATTGCCACTCATAGCCGAAGAGCAACTTGAAGTAGCCCATGTCGAACTTGGTTGGCTCAGTTGTCCATGCCCCTTCGATACCGGAGGTGACGAGCGAACTTGCCTTGTCGGTTTGTGCCGGGTTGGTCCAGCCAAAGCCTTGGGTTTCGTAACCCGCACCTTCCGGCTCGGCCCCGAGCGCGCCCGCATCGCCATTGCCATGCGCCTTGCCGACCGTGTGACCACCTGCGGCGAGCGCTGCGGTCTCTTCGTCGTTCATCGCCATGCGGGCAAAGGTTTCGCGTACGTGCAACGCTGTGCGCGCCGGGTCAGGCTGGCCGTTCACGCCTTCGGGGTTCACATAGATCAGGCCCATGTGGACGGCCGCCAGCGGGTTCGCCATGGTGGACGGATCGTCCAAGTCCTCATAGCGATTTTCGCTCGGGGCAAGCCATTCAGCTTCTTCGCCCCAGTTTATGTCTATGCCCGGCGCCCATGTGTCCGTTCGACCAAAGCCAAATCCGAAGGTTTTGAAGCCCATGGATTCGTAAGCGATGTTGCCGGCCAAAAGCATCAGGTCAGCCCATGACAGCGCATTGCCGTATTTCTTTTTGATCGGCCACAACAGGCGGCGTGCCTTATCGAGGCTTGCGTTGTCTGGCCACGAGTTCAGCGGTGCGAAACGCTGATCGCCAGCCGACCCACCGCCGCGACCATCTTGCATACGGTATGTGCCCGCGGCGTGCCACGCCATCCGGATCATCAGACCGCCATAATGTCCCCAGTCCGCAGGCCACCAAGGCTGGCTGTCCGTCATCAGGGCGTGCAGGTCAGCCTTGACTGCATCATAATCCAACCCCTTGACCGCTTCGCGATAGTCAAAGTCGGGGTCCATCGGGTCAACGCGCGCGCCGTGCTGGTGCAGCACATCAATGCTCAGCGTTTCGGGCCACCAGTCCTTGTTCGTGCGACCGCCAAAGGTGCTGTGCAATGTCGCCCCGTGCATCACCGGGCATTTGCCAACGTCATTTCCGTCCATGTTATTCTCCGATCAAAGGTTCATATGGTGGCGAGGTAAGCCAGGACCTGTTGGGGTCTAGGCTTGCGTGCCGGTTTGTCTGTCTGGGTCACGGCAGGGGTTATGCCTTTTCGCGATTCGCGCTCAGGCCACCATCCCTCCCATGGCTGGCCCCGGTCATACCAAGATAGCGCCATAGATTTAAGTTGCATTTTTTTATTGCCGTCATAATTTTTGATTATGAATAACCTAACCCTTCGCCAATTGACCTATTTTGAAGCCCTTGCCCATGAAGGGCACTTTGGGCGCGCGGCAGAACGATGTTCAATTTCGCAGCCAGCCCTGTCTGTGCAAATCAAAGACCTTGAGGAAAGTCTTGGTTTTGCCCTGTTTGAACGTGGGCCGCGCCACGTCCGTCTGACTGCGTTGGGAGAAGCCTTTGCCAAGCGGGCGGGCGAAATTCTGCGTGCTGTGGCAGACATGAGTGACTGGGCCGAAACCGCGCGGGGTGGCCGAATCGAACGGTTGCGCCTTGGTGTGATCCCGACAATCGCCCCATATCTGTTGCCCCGGTTCATCAGCGATGTCACACAAACCTATCCTGACATTGACTTGCATGTACGTGAAACCGTCACTCCGCGCCTGATTGCTGAATTGCTGGAAGGGCGCCTGGACGCAGCAATTGTGGCGTTGCCAACAGACGAACCAGCACTTTCAGAAATGCCCCTGTTCACCGAAGAGATGGTGCTGGTGCGTCCGGAGAAGGATGCAGGCGCTCCGCTCATCCCACCCGATGCGCTGGACGAGATGCGTTTATTGTTGCTGGAGGAAGGCCACTGCTTTCGGGACCAGGCCATGTCGTTCTGCAACATCAGCCCTGCCCGACCCCGCGATGGGCTCGATGGCAGTTCCCTGTCCACGTTGGTTCAGATGGTTGGTGCAGGCATTGGCGTAACGCTGATACCGGACATGGCGGTCGGGGTCGAAACCCGCTCGGCCCCGGTTTGCATCACCCGCTTTGACCAACCTGCGCCGACGCGGACAGTCGGCCTTGTCTGGCGCAAGTCCAACCCGATGGCAGCCACGCTGCGCCAAATCGGGGATATCGTGCAGGACGCAGCACAGCCCTGACCCTTGATTGCACAACGCGCTATGGCGAGCCTCAACGCGACGGTTACAAAGCGATACTGGAGACCCAAACCACTTTTGCAGGCGAGGCCTGACCTGAAATCAATTTCCGTCAGAGACATGCACCAGTGTCCTGTCACAGGCGGTATTTGTCACATTGCCGAAAGCAGGCCTTTCCCGCGTCGCCAACACACACTATTTCGGGCACCAGACACGCCCGCACATGTGGGGTGTTTTGATTGCTGGCGCGATCGATGATGACCAACTGGGAGCCATTGCATGCTTTTTCGGTACACCGCTGTCTGTGTCCTTTTCGCCGGTTTGATGCCGTGCGTCTTATCAGCCCAATCTGATGAAACGCAGACATCGGAAATTCATCTTGAGTTGAATGCATTGAATGAGACCGAAGCGGCCTGTCGGCTGACATTCGTCGCCACCAATTCAACTGATCAAGACATCGCACGGGCGGTTTTTGAAACCGTCATTTTCGACAGCACAGGCAGCGTGGTCACCTTGTCATTGTTCGACTTTCAAAGCTTGCCTCAGGGCAGGCCCCGCGTGCGCCAGTTTGATGTGCGCGACTTATCCTGCGCGTCCATTGGGCGTGTTCTGATAAACGGTGCGAGCACATGCACAGCAGGCGACGCTGACAGCACGTTGTGCGAAAAATCACTGACCCTCAGCAGCAGGGTCGCGGCGGAGTTGCTCGGATGAATTTTCTTCAAACCCTCGGCGGACTGTTTGCACTGGGTGGACCAGTGATTGCGGTACTCTTTGTGATGTCCGTGCTGACCCTCACCGTTACGCTCTACAAGATATGGCAGTTTGCAGTCTCGGGCGTCGGGCGCCATCGGGTGCTGTCGGACGCTTTGCAGTTGTGGGACGCGGGCGATCAGAGTGCCGCACGCGCGCGATTGAGCGCCAGCCGCAGCTACCTTGCGCCCTTGCTTGGCGACGCAATGCAAGGATCAGAGCGGTCGGGCATCGACGCGCGCCTTGATGCAGAAGCTGGCGTGGCGCTCGCACGCCTTGAACGCGGATTTCGCCTTTTGGATACGATCGGTCAAATCGCGCCACTGCTTGGATTGTTTGGGACAGTCCTTGGGATGATCGAAGCATTCAGAAGCTTGCAGGATGCGGGATCTTCGGTTGATCCGTCACTGCTTGCTGGCGGCATATGGGTTGCTTTGCTGACAACGGCCGTTGGACTGGCGGTTGCCATCCCGACGTCCATGGTGCTGGCCTGGCTGGAAAGCCGCACAGCGCGTGAACGCGTCTTTGCAGACAAAGCGCTTCGGACCGTCCTTGTCCCCGAAAGGCTTGGGCAGGATGCGTATAAAACGCCAACCAGCCAGCCCCTAAATGCGTAACGCAGCCCCATTCAAACGACGACCGGCCTCAATGACGGCTCTGATCGATGTGGTCTTTCTGCTGCTGCTTTTCTTTATGCTCACATCCACCTTTTCGACATTTGGCGAAATTGAGCTGACCCAAGCCGCGGGTGGGGGTGCGGCGCAAGAAACGCTGCCAGAACGCGCTTTTGTGCAGTTGGGTGTGGAGCGGCTCACATTGAACGGTCTTCCAGTCACCTTAAATGATCTTTTTGACGACATCACAACCGGGCAGGTCTTGGTCAGCCTTGATGAAGATGTCACCGCGCAAAGGTTGGTGGACCTTCTGGTCAGATTGCGCGGACGAAGCGAACTGAGCGTAACGGTGTTGGAGTGACACATTGATCCGCTATGTCCAACAACCGAGGAAACGCGATCCGTCGATTGCACTGATCAACATCGTTTTCCTGATGCTCATCTTCTTTTTGATCGCAGGAACAATCGCGGCACCTTTGGATTCCGACCTCAAGCTGGTTGAAACCGCAGGGCTTCAGGGCCGTGAACCACCCGATGCCCTTGTTCTGCGCGAGGACGGTTCTTTGACCTTTCGCGGTCTTCAGACAGACGCAGAGCAATACATGAGCAACCATGGCGCTGGTCCGGTGCGTATCGTGCCGGACAGAAACGTGAGTGCGTTGCGGATGATGGAGCTTTCGCGAAGTCTTCGCAGTCTTGGCGCGAGCAGCGTCACGCTTGTAACGCAACGAGCCCTTGAATGATCAGGACGTCGACCACCATCGGTGCTGCCGCGCTTGTGCTGTCTTTGGTGGTACACTTTTTCGGTGTTGGGCTTACTTTTTCGATCGAACCACCCAAAGAAACCGAGGACACTACCGTCGAGCAAGTTCCGATGAGCGACGCTTTTGAGGATCTTGCCGAGACACCGGCAGCACCTGTTGAACCGGATTTTGCCGAGGTTCCCGAACCTCCTGTCGAAAACACGCCAGAACCCCAGCCTGCAGAAGCACCAACGACTGAGGTCCTTGTTGCATCAAACAACCCCCAACGTACTTTTGCACCGGACAGTGGCTTTGGGGAGACCGTCAAACCTGATGTCAGCACTGCCGTGACGCCCGAAGCAACCGGGACTCAAGACCCGGTGACGGACACGCCTTCCGGTGGCACAGAGACCGCAGTATCAGATGCGCGCATCGCAGCGCCGGTCGTGTCAGAGCCCGCAACCACACCACCCGTCGGAGATCCAGAGGTTGAAAACGCCGCGTCTTCGCCCCCCGTTGAGCCGATTGCTCCTCCTGTTTCCACAGCACCTACCGTTACCGACCCGGTCGCCCCCATCACCGCGCCGGTCCTTCCCGATGTCATAGCGGCACTGCCGCCCGAGATCGCGCCGGCGGAAGAAACGCTGCAACCCGAAGAGACCGTGCAAGAGCCAACTGAGAGAGCCCCGACCGACGACATCGTTGTCAGTTCACTACGCCCACAACTCAGATCAGACACGTTAGCGCAGCAGTCGCGCGGGACGTTCAATAGCACGTCTGACCAAAGCGACGTGTCTGACGCACCAGCTGCGGTGATCGAATCGCCCCTGACCGCATACCGACGAGATGGAACCAACCTGTTTGCAGGTAGACGCAGCGGAACGCGGTCAGGCAATGCAGGGTCCAGCGGCGGTCTTGGGCCGGGAAACTCTGACAGGACCAACTACGCAGGCCTCGTTCTGATGCATCTGAACCGCGTGCCGTCTGTCAGGGTATCCGCACGCGGTTGGGCACGTGTGTCATTCACGATCAAAGCAGATGGCACACTGGCTTCGGTCGGAATTGTAGATGGAAGTGGATCAGGTGAAATCGACAGAGCTGCCAGAGCACAGGTGAACAGAGGGGTCCCATTCCCGCGCCCACCGGGTGGTGAAACGAGGTTCATTACCTTCGTGTATCAAAATCGGTAATCGGTTCTGTGTTTGGGCGACGTGCATTGGTGTGCTGAAGTCACGAGCTAACATCGCGGTCCACAGACGTGCTGGGGGTGAGTAACGCTGCCGCGGCAGCGCCTGCACACCCTTTCTAAGACGCTCCGTGACGATCCCCCCGATCAGAAAGACATCCGCCCTTTCGCCGCTATCGTCCCTAATCTGCTGGCAAGCATCACCCGTCGGCCCGCAACGCCAATCAGCGATTTCTGAGGGGACGGGCGACAACATTGACTACCTACCAGCGGTTTGAGCCAGCTCATTCTGGCAAGACCGCGTCTGCTACGTCCCAACCTTCAACGTGGCCGTTTTTTGCCGCAGCAACGAAATCACACTCAACGCCGTAATGATCCCCGTCGCCGGGTTTTCAGCACTTGGCCGGTTCTGGATCGACATTGAGAAATCAGAGCTGTCCGACGTAACCCGGACAGTGTGCTTGTTGCGTTCCAATGACGGATCGGCCCAAACCTCCATCCGCGTCTTGTCGGGGCCAAGCCCTGCAAGGCTGACTGCGGCCGCCACGTTTACATTCGCCGGGAAAGCCTGAGCCACTTCGCTCACGGACCCTTCGAGAACAAGAAGTGGCTCAGTCAAAGTCGTAAGGTCGATGTTCATCTGAGCCACGTAGGGGGCTTTGATCAGCCCAGCGACGGGTTTGCGCGTCTCAAGGACGACTTGACTAATCTGGCCCATCGCAACGGCCTTGATCGCATCTAGACCCAGCATCGCACCTGACGGGACTTCAATCTTCGCACCAGTTTGCGCGGCCAGATCAATCAGATCCTGCCTACCCAGCAATTGACTCGCTGATAAGACCACAAGCGTCTTACCGGCTTTCAGAACAGACGTTGCCAGATCGTTAAAGAGCTGGGGCGGAAGCGCTTCGATCACTAGATCGCAGTGATCGGCAATCGCTGCCAGTTCGTAATGTGGCACCTGCGTCGACAAATGCGCGTTAAATTCTGCTGCCCGCTCGGCAGTGCGAGCAGAAAAACCAGCCAGAGTGCACCCCTTGATACCGCCCCGATCCAGCTCTTGCGCGACGCGCATGCCAATGGCGCCCATGCCTGCAATGCCGATTTTCACGCGCGATACCTCTCGACCATCGCCACAATGCGGTGGGTTGCTGCAACGGACGCCTCGTGATCCTGTGAGAAATTCAATCGAATGCTGGATGCCGTATGAGGTGAAAATTCTGAGCCCGGCGTCACGGTCACCCCGGCTTGCACGCGCAACAAACGCACAAACACTTCGGGAGAGACAACGAGTTCCGGAAGTTCTGGAAAAACGTAGCTTCCGGCCTGCGACGTTGCGGTTGGGAATCCGGCATCGCGAAATATTTTCAGCAGATCGTCCCGGATCGCCTCGTGCTCGGCTATGCGTTCGTCCATCCACCCTTCGGGTTCGTGAAACCACGTGGCCAGCGCCGCCTGACTGTACCCTGCGGCGCGCAATGACACGATCGCTTGCAGTTTTTCCATGCGCTCAATCAACTTGGCCGAGCCAAAAGCGACGCCCAGACGAAAGCCGCTGAGCGACTCCGTCTTCGACGGCCCCATAATCGTCACGAGGTTTTCAGGGCGTACCGCACAGGCCCGCAAGTGCGTATAGCTTTGGTTGCTGTAAAGCAGCCTTGAATAGAGTTGATCGACGATGACAACAACATCATGTTTGGCCGACAGTTCCGCAATCCTTGTAATCGCCGCCTCGGAATAGACGTAGCCCGTTGGGTTGTTGGGTGTCGAGAAAACCAGCACTTCGGCACCGGCCTGAAACGCGGCCTCAAGCGCGTCTAGATCGGGTCCGTTCTGTTCCGCTGTGGCATGGTAGCGCAATTGAATGGGCATGATCTCTCCACCAAAGAACCGCACCAGTTTGCGGTTGGCGAAATAGTCTGGCTCAACGATGGCAACTTTGGTCCCCTGGTCAACAACCGCGCCTAACGCAAGAAAGAGGGCACCTTGCGTACCTGGGGTGATGATAAGTTCGTCAAGATGATCCACGGGTGCTTTGGTGAAGGCAGCAAGGCTTTTGGCAACGTCCGCGCGGATGGCAGCGTCACCGCGATACTCGGTGTAAGCTTGCGCCCCGCCCGTTTCATAGCCCTGTTCCCAGGCTTCGCGCGCGCCGGGAGTCGGACGGAAGGCATCGACATCGCCATGAGAGAAATCCACCGGACGCCCCGGGATGATTTCCCCTCGCATGACCGAATTAAGTGCGTCCGCGTTTTGCCGTACTTCCTGACCCGGGGCGTTGTCCGCTCCCAGCCCTGCAAACTTCTCATCCAGAGTGCTCATGCCCGCCCCCTTCGCACCATGTCTACGCGCTGCGTTTATCCCAGCTGTGTCCGACGCACTAGCCCAACGGGTAGGTTTGAGGTGATACTCCCTCATCCTCGACGCGGCTCGGTTACTGCTAAGCTTACACTTGAGGGGCAGCTCCGTTGGATTGGTTGAGTGAACGACTAAGACTCTCGGAATGCCCGGTTAAAGTAGTCAGCCATTGGCTTGATCAGGTATGCCAGCGGAGAGCGGTCTTCTGTGCGAATAAACGCCTCTACCGGCATGCACGGGATAAGGATTTGGCATTCTGCTAGCTTATCCAACTCGCCCGGTGTCAGGACGATTTCGGCACGGTAATAACTGATGCCGACGGACTCGTCTTCGAACGCATCGGCAGAAACAAGTGCAACTTGGCCTACCAGTTCAGGAGTTGTCCGCTGGTCCAGTGCCGAAAATCGTAAGTTCACGAGCTGACCGGTGACGATTTGGTCAATATCGTTCGGATCCACTCGCGCGGCGATGACAAGTGGGCGATCTTGCGGGATCAGGAAAAGAACCGGGTCCGCAGCGCGCACAACCGAGCGCATGGCCTGAACGCGCATGTTGTAAACAAGGCCGGATACAGGGGCGCGGATTTGCATCAGATCGATCTCAGTCAAAAGGGCCAGCCGTTCCTCGACCAGTTCTAATTCCCGTGCGCGCAGATCGCGCAACCGCGCAATCGCTTCTTCGCGCCGGTTTGAAGTCAATCGCAGCGTTTCAATCTCGATTTCAGTGATGCGTTGCTCGGATTGCGCTTTTGACGCCGCCAGCTCGCCAAGTTGACCATCCAGTGACGCCGCCTGCCGTTGCAAAGCCAAGACCCCGGTTGCTTGCGTCAACCCACGCTCCAGCAGGCTTTGCTGCGCTTCCAATTCCTGTTCGATCAACGCCAGTTGGCGGCCAAGCGACACTTCCTGTGCTGTAATTCCTACGATCTGGTTGCGCGTTTGCTCGATACGTTTTGTAAGCTGATCAGTCTGTTGATCTACTGAATCCCGACGCGCAAAAAACAGGTTGCGTTGCCCGGTTACAAGTTCCGCGATGCTTTCTCGTGCCGTCGCTTCTTCAAGCAAAAAACTGTCAAACACCAGTTCATCCGTACCGTCCCGTTCTGCCGCCAAACGTCCCCTGCGCGCCATCATCTCAAACAGTTGCGCCTCTACAATAGCGAGGCGGGAACGCATTTGCTGGACGTCCAGTTGGATGAGCAGGTCACCAGCCTGAACGCTATCGCCTTCGGACACTGCAATCTCAGCAACCACACCGCCCGTGGGGTGTTGGACGACCTGTCGGTTCTGATCGACCTCGATCCGGCCCGGCGCAATAATTGCGCCCGCGATCTGGGACATCGTGGCCCATGCCGCAAATCCTCCCAGCAAAACCACAAGGCCAAACAGGCCAACAATGACGGGTGCTTTGGCTGACCAACGGTTGTCTTTCACGTCACGCTCCCCGCTTGGGCAGAGGGACGTTGTATGTCTGCATAGTTCTTGATCATGGATTTCAGAATTTCATCCTTAGGTCCAAAGGCTTTGCCAACGCCCCCATCGACGCCCAAAAGCAGATCACATTCATGGATCGCGGCAGGACGGTGGGCCATGGTGATGACAGAACGCGCGTCCGCCTTGGCGGCTCGGATCGCGTTGTTGAGCGCCAGCGTGCCTTCGTTATCAAGGTTTGAGTTCGGCTCATCAAGCACAAGAATGACCGGGTCATTGTAAAGCGCTCGGGCCAATCCGATGCGTTGGGTTTGCCCGCCGGACAGGCGGTTTTTGCCCGCATCGATGCGCGTGTCGTACCCATCCGGCAACTCAAGGATCATGGCATGCGCGTCTGCCTTTTGCGCGGCCGCCACAATCTTTTCCGGGTCTGGTTCCTGTGCAAGACGCGCGATGTTTTCGGCGATTGTGCCGTCAAACAACGTCACACGTTGCGGTAGGTATCCGATATGTTGCCCGAGAACCGCCGGGGCGTAATGCTCCAATGCGGCGGAGTCCAAACGGATTGACCCAGCAGCGGGGCGCCAAACACCGGTCAGGCAGCGTGCAAGGCTCGACTTGCCGGCACCGGACGGGCCAATGACACCCATCGCCTTGCCCGGCGGCAGATCAAAGCTCAACCCGCGCAGAGCAGCCACTTTTTCACCAGGAGGCACAACGGTCAGTCCCTTGGCGACGAGATGAGCGGCGGGAGTTGGCAGTGCTGTCGGCGTTTGTTCGACGGGCACCGATCCCAAGAGCTCCGCCAATGCGTGCCATCCTCTTGTCGCGCGCTGCACAACCGGCCACTGCGTTAACATCAGTTCTACGGGGGCTAGGGCGCGCCCCAGCAGTATGGATCCTGCAATCATCGCACCCGGGGTCAATTCATTTTGCAACACTAGGTACGCACCAAGGCCCAGCATCGCGCTTTGCAGGAACAAACGCAGTGTTTTCGTCAGAGAGGTGAAGCCACCGCCGACGTCAGTTGCATGAATTTGTTCGGTAAGAGCAGTGCCGCGCGCTTGCTGCCATCGATCAAAGGCAGCGTCGCGCATTCCCATGGCTTGCACCATTTCCGCCTCAATGCGCAGCTGGTCGGACATCGCGCTGGCCATTTGCCCCGCCTGCCCCGCACGCGCCTGCGGCAGGCGTGACAGCATCTGATTGGCGAGGGCAATAATGATCAGGAGCGCTCCGCCCCCGACGGCGAGCCACCCGAGCAGAGGGTGAAACACAAAAATGGCTGCAACGAAAATTGGTGTCCACGGCAAGTCGAAGAACGCCATGAGAACCGGGGAGGTGAGCAGTCGCTGGATTGCTTCAAGATCCGCCAAACCGGATTGCGTCCGTTCGTCCGGTGCAAGCGCGGCCTTTCGCAATACCGCATCGAAAACCCGACGATCCAAATCCGCCTGAAATCTTGCGCCCACCCGGGCCATCACGCGTCCACGCGTGTAGTCAAGAATACCCATGACGCCGTAAAGAAACACAACCAATAGAGACAACGCGATCAGCGTTTCCTGGCTCTTGCTGCCAAGGACGCGGTCATAGACCTGCAACATGTACATAGGCCCTGTGAGCATCAGCAAATTGGCAAACATGCTGAACAGACCGACAATCCAGTAAAGCGACCTGCTCTTGGCACGGGCGGCGCGCAGTTCGGAAAGGCCTCGGTTTTTTAAGTCACTTTGCATAAAGGCTTTCTTACTCAGTTAAACACATGCCTCACACCGCTGGAGCATCCTAGATGCTTGGGTCGAAAGCAAAGGTTAAGCACAAAAACATAAGGTCAATTTGGATTCTGCCTGAGCTACAAGTCGCGGCCCAGAGAATTCGGCTGTTTTGACCTCTTCACAGGCATCGTAAACACGAAAAATTTTGGGCGGTTTCTCTTTGAACATTTTGAGATCAACCAACGGTTAAGACTGCTGAAAAACCCTACAGACTACTTTTTGAGATTTAAGATGCTGAAATTAAAAGATATAACAAGAGCGACTCAGACGGGCACCACCAATGCGGACCCCAGTCTTTGCGTTGACTTGGTGTAACTGGAGCGGAAAGCAGTGAGATAATACTAAGCGCATGTCGACAGCCACAATCAACGCAGGCTTACTAATGGACGGAGTTTGGAAGACCTTATCAAACCGAGGACTTGAGTAGAAAACGTGTATGGGAACGAATTTGCGTAGTCTCAATCAAACCACTTAAATACAGGTCTCTCGGAGCAGTATATGGCGGTGTTGTCAGACAAATTCAAACTAGTCTCAGCTTTCCGCCAGATGCGTGAATCTAGGTCGAACAGAGTTGCCGCCACTCCGGCACGGCAGCACTTGGGTTGAGTTTAAAGCTGTCTCGTGACTAAAGGTCGCGTTTCTGTTTGAAGTGGTTGTAGAGGGAAGAGTGAGCAACAGCGAATTTCTACAGACATCGCATTTGTCGGAAGCGTAGCAAGCCCTTTTGTCGTCGTCTAATTGGAAGGTGTGAATTCTCGGCCCAATTGTTGCGCCGGCGGTCCGTTTTCTGCTTTTCCGAATTGCCGATGACTGTCGTTGCAGCGCCATAGGAATGCAGTTTATCCGTCATGATGACTTCAGGTTGGCCGTAGTCCTGCATTCGTTTTCTGAAGAATTTCAATGCCGCTTTCCTGTCTCGGCGCTTGGTAACATAGCTTTCCAGCACCTCACCGTCGTGATCTACTGCCCGCCGCAGGAAGTCAGTCTAGCCATTGATCTGAGCGTAAACCTCATCCAGATGCCACTGCCAGTTCGAAAAATGAACGCATCCGACTGACCCTGTTTCTTCGGTGCTCTGCCGCGAATTTCGGTCCAAAACTGTGCCACCAGAACTGCACAGGTTTATGGCTGACATCCATCCTGCTTTGGCAAAGCAAGTCGTAGAGGTTCCGAGGCGAAAGGCGAAACCAGAATTGCCGACATGCGCCGCCAGATGAAAAATGCGGAGTCACTGACACGATGTGCTGTAATTGGTTGCGCCGCCTTCCAGCTCTTAACTCATCTTGCAATCACCCTTTCATAATTACACAGCTCTCTTCTCGATGACCAAGCTACCGACGGCAGGAAAATTGACGCATCGTTGCCGCGCCGCGATTGCAGCTGCTTGAGGCTGCGGTTTCAAGCCTCGCCAGTGGGCAAAGGCGTGTTCATCATATCTTGAGCCAGCGCGATGAAACCTTGCGCCTGATGCTTCGCCAGCAGCATCCCCTTGTCCGCCGAACCAAGATGGGCCTCGCCGACAACACCGTGCTGCGACAGGTCAGACGCGATCCAGCCGTAGGACGTCGGACCAATGGGCGAAATTGCGCTTTCTTCGGCTGTGGACCGGAAGTCCTGAGCCTTGGTCATGTCCACGGTTTCTGGGCGGAATGCCAGCATCAGGGAGGTCTCGCGATCGCCGCCATGGATGCCGAATTGTTCTTCTTGTGCGCTGAACATGCCTTCGGGCGCACCAAAGCTCATCCATTGTGTCTTGACCGCCAGCATGCAGGCCTGCACCCGCAGTTCACGCGACAGGATCGACACGAGATCAAGATTGCCACCGTGGCTGTTCACGATCACGAGCTTGCGTAGTCCGGCGCGCGCCACGGACAAGCCGATCTCGGTCCACGCACGCAAAGCTGTTTCTGCACTGAGCGTGACAGTGCCTGCCGCCCAGAGATGTTCATTGGATTTGCCGACCGTTTGCACGGGCAGGATCACCAGATCCAGATCGTCAGGGCATGCAGCGCGCACTGCAGCAAGCATCCCTTCGGCGATCAGCGTGTCGGTGCCCACAGGCAGATGCGGGCCATGCTGTTCGATCGCCGCCGTCGGCAGCACGACAATGGTGCGGTCAGGGTCGAGCGCGGCGAAGTCCGGCGCGCACAGATCGGCCCAGTTGCGACAAGTCATGGGGCTTCCTTGGACGCATAGGTAGCAACGAGCCGCGAATGCAAATAGTCTGCGGCGCGGATGGGAGGATATTTGGGCGTTCCCGTCCCGGGCAGCGCTTGGATGATCGTGTCGGGATTCGCCTCAAAGAAGAACGCGACCGAGCGGCGCTGGCGTTTCGGTGGTAGCACGCGATGTGGGGTCGAAACGTATCTGTCGTTGGTCCAGCGCATCAGGCAATCGCCGATATTCACCACATAGGCTCCAGGCACATGCGGCACATCCGTCCAGTCGCCGCCGCGCGGTTTGACCTGCAAGCCCGGCTCTCCATCCGTCATCAAAAGCGTGATCGCGCCATAATCCGTGTGCGCGCCTGCGCCAATTTCACCACTGGCCCCGGTTCCTGGCGGATAGTGGAGCAGACGCAAGGCCGATAACGAGTTTTGGAACAGTGGCTCAAAATGAGTCTCCGGCAGCCCCAGCTCCAGCGCTAAGGCCCGGTGCAGCGCCAACCCTTGTGCAAATGCGGCATCATAATAGGCCAGCATCGTGTCGCGAAAGCCGTCCAGTTCTGGCCAGACATTCACGCCGCGAAACGGGGTGCCAGCCACCACTTCGGGGTGATCCGGCGGAAGGTCGAGACCGATGTTGAAAGTCTGTTTCGTGTCTACCTCGGGCGCGGTTTCGTCCAGCGACTCATCCCCCGGCTTGGCCCAGCCGCGAAAATGCGGGTTGATCAGGATCGACAGGCTCTGTTTGTCCTCTACAGGCAGAGCAAAGAAACGGTCGGCCTGTGCAAACACCCGGGATCGCAATTCTGCCGGGATGAGACTGTTTTGCAAAAGGAAGAACCCCGTCCCGGTGACGGCAGCACCCAGATCAGCGACAAACCTCTCGCGGTCAGTGTCAAAGCGGGCCCAATCGAGAACTGGGATCATGTGGTCAATCGCTCCATTTTTCGAGCCACCTTTTGCAAGTGGCGGGCGCGGCTTGCATCGGTCGAACTGTCCATGAGGTGATGTGCAGCATAAACGGTTCTGCACCCTTTGGCACAAATTGAGCGCACGCCGCGCGTCAGCATCCGCTTGCCCGGCGCTCCGATCGCCTGCGTCAGCCACCATGACGCACCGCAGGTGGTGAACACGCCGATCCGCTTGATATGTGTGAGACCGGGGCGGATGTTGTCACCCTCGCCCTTTGGCATGATGAAGGCGACGCCGGGCAGCAGCACCCGGTCCAGCCACCCCTTGAGCATCGCGGGCAGACCATACCACCACGTCGGGTAGATAAAGATCAGCGCATCCGCCCATTGCACATCCGCCACATCCTGCGCCACAGGATCGGCGTTGCAGCTTTCGTCCAAGTAGCAATCCAGCTCATGCGCTGTCAGCACCGGCATGAAGTTTGACCGATAAAGGTCGCGGGTCCGGTATTCGACCCCGACCGCGTCCAGATGGGCCGTGACCGTCTCCAGCACGGCGGCGTTGAAACTGTCCATTTTGGGGTGACAAAAGATGATGAGCGCACGCATCAGAATGTCCTTAACTGTTCTCCGACATG
>ERZ1740072.95-NODE-95-length-46188-cov-5.694926_pt1 | contig 46188 bp, 46 predicted proteins | sample MGYA00581733_ERZ1740072 | MGnify/ENA primary metagenome ERZ1740072 (study PRJEB43018, sample SAMN04849741) | marine metagenome | isolation source: floating plastic debris | place: Pacific Ocean | collected 2008-08-30 | study: EMG produced TPA metagenomics assembly...
CGGGGATACGCGCCATGCGCAACCGTGCCGCGTTCAAGTCGGTGCCTTGCCGGGCGTAATGGGCTTTGAGCAGCGCGCGCGCATCCTCGCGCACATCAATCGCGGCCCCCATCGCGTCTGCCACGCAATCTGCGGTGATGTCATCATGGGTCGGGCCAATGCCGCCAGAGGTAAAGACTGTGCCATGGGCTGCCGACAATGCCTGAACCGCCGAGATGATCGCGACCCGATCATCGCTGACAACGCGGACTTCCTTGAGGTCGATGCCAACCTTCGTCAACTCCCCAGCCAGATGGTGCATGTTGGCATCCCGCGTGCGCCCGGACAGAATTTCGTCGCCGATCACCAGCATGGCAGCAGTGGGGTTGGGCATGTCCGGGACTCCTAGAGGTGCAACCTGTCACGGTATAGGCCCCCGCCCATGCGCATTCAAACAGAACTTGTCCCCGCCGTCTGGAAGATGGGCGCGAGATCACAGCGCATTGCGCCAATCCAGGCTCGATGATGGGGCTGGCGGAGCCCGGTATGCGAGTCTGGCTGGAACCCAACAACGACCCCAAGAAAAAGCTGAAATTCGGCTGGCGGCTGGTCGAACATGGGAATGGGCATTTCACCGGTGTGGACACGTCGGTGCCCAACCGAGCGCTGCGCGAAGCCCTAGTGGCAGGCGAGGTCCAACCGCTTGAGGCATACTCCACCGTGCGCCCGGAACAAAAATACGGAGAAAACAGCCGGATTGATTTCCTGCTGCAGGGCGGCGGCCTGCCGGACGCCTATGTCGAGGTAAAATCGGTGACCCTGTCACGCACGCAGGGTTTGGCCGAATTCCCGGATTCCGTGACTGCGCGCGGCGCAAGGCATCTGAATGAGTTGGCCCGTGTGGTGCAGGCCGGACACCGGGCAATCATGCTCTATCTTGTACAGCGCACAGACTGCACCCGCTTCACACTGGCAGGCGACATTGATCCTGCCTATGCCACCGCCTATGCTGCTGCACGAAAAGCAGGGGTGGAAACCCTTTGTCTGGGGACTTACATCACGTCTCAAGCCGTGAAAGTGGCGGAGCCGATAGACATCTACATCTGACCCGACTGGCCCTTTTCGCCGCAGTGCAGTATGAAAATCAGCAAAGAGACCTCCGATGGAGCACAAAGTGAAACACGAAAGCCGCGCCCGTCAGACCAAGGACGGAATCCGCATTTATGACGAGGCTGACTTTGCCGGCATGCGCGCGGCGGGGCAGCTGGCTGCGGACATTCTGGACGCGATGGCGCCTCTGGTGTTTCCCGGCCAGACCACGGGCGAGATTGACCGCGTGATCACCGAAATGGTCGATGCGGCAGGCGCCAAATCGGCCACCATCGGCTACAAGGGCTACAAGCACGCCAGCTGCATCAGTGTGAACCATGTGGTGTGCCACGGCATTCCCGGTGACAAGGTGCTCAAGGACGGCGATATCCTGAACATCGATGTCACAGTCATCGTGGATGGCTGGTTTGGTGACACAAGCCGGATGTATGTGGCGGGCAAACTGCCCCGCAAGGCCGAGCGGTTGATCCAAGTGACCCATGATGCGCTGATGCTGGGGATAGAGGCTGTAAAGCCCGGTAACACTTTTGGCGACATTGGCCACGCGATCCAGAGCTTTGTCGAAAGCTATCGCATGTCTGTGGTGCGCGACTTTTGTGGTCATGGCTTGGGACGCGTTTTTCACGCGCCCCCCAATGTTTTGCACTACGGTCGCCCCGGCACCGGCGCAATTTTAGAACCCGGCATGTTTTTTACCATTGAGCCGATGGTGAACTTGGGTCGTCCCGAGACAAAGACCCTGGCCGACGACTGGACGGCTGTGACGCGAGACAAGTCTTTGTCTGCGCAGTTCGAACATTCTGTGGGTGTCACCGAAACGGGTTTTGAGATTTTCACACCGTCGGCTGCAGGTCTGTTCCACCCGACATTCGACTAAGGCGAGCCCGGGCGGCGTATGCGCCCTAGCTGCCGCGCGAGCGGTGGGGTCCGGCAATGGCCGCAATCCCCAGAATGATTCCCGAAACAGTCGCGATCATCCCGGCCGCACTGACTGAGGCCGATGCCCCGATCCAAAGCGGGCCGTAGCCTGCCAGTACGTAGCCGATGATCGCTGCAAGGGCCGCAAACAGCATCGACCATGCCACCTGATGCCCCAGCCGGTTGGTCATCATCCGCGCCGCAGCGGGCGGGCAGATGAACATGGCGATCACGATGATCGATCCCACCGCATCAAAGGCAGCGACCGCTGCAATCGCCGACACCACCACAAGAGCCAGACCCAGCGGCCCAGTGCGCAGACCAAGGCCGCGCGCAAAACCTTCATCAAAGGTGGACAGAGCCAGTGGACGCCAGAACAATGCGATGAACGCGCCAACCACCAGCAGGGCCAGCGCCATCCGGGGCAACTCCACCGGCAGCCCCGCCAGCGCGTTTGCATCCAACAGGGATGCCCAGTCCGTTGCGTCGAGCCAGATCAAGCTTTCCAGATTGCCATAGAGCGCGTGTTCGACGTCCAGATGCACGCTTGATGTGTCAGAGCGTTCAAGAAGCAGCACGCCAGCGGCAAACATCGCCGTAAACACCACGCCCATTGCCGCTCCGGATTCGATACGGCCCAGACGGCGGATCGCTTCAATGGCGACGACCGCCAGAACCGCCGCCCCCGCAGCCCCGAGCAACATTGGCCCGGTGGTCACGGTGCCGGTCAACAGAAAGGCGACTACGATGCCGGGCAGCACCACGTGGCTGCTCGCGTCGCCAATAAGCGCCTGGCGGCGCAACAACAGAAAGTTGCCCGGCAGCGCGCAGGCCACGGCAACACAGACCCCAATCAGGATCGGCGTGAGGGACAGGGCGACAAACTCGGCTCCCATTCAGACCGCCTTTGGCGCGCCAATGCGCCCGTCTACGTCGCGAAGCTGGTCAGGGGTCAGCACGTCTTCGATCGGGGTCAGCCCGTCATAACGTGTGGCTGCGGCAGCAAAACTGGTGTCGGCCCGGACCAGCGACCAGCGGGTTTCATCCAACAGTGCCTTGGACGCCGCCGCTTGTCCTGCCTGCGTGGCAACCCCGTCGGGCAGGATCAGCCCGGCGCGGTGCATGAGGCGGCGGGTGAGCGCCTCGAATATCGGCTGCCCTTGCGCCAGCGCCAGCAACCCTTGCCGCATATGCACCCGACGTTGGTAACGGCGATGGGTGAGCAGCGAAGCGAGCACACCGCGCCCCGGCGAGAACAGAAGCGAGACAAGGAAGAGGGAAAAGCCAACCAGCACCACGATAGGCCCGGTTGGCAAGGCGGGCGCGACGGCCGACGTCGCAGCGCCAACATATCCCGACACGCCGCCCACGGCTCCTGCGATGATCACAACATGCCCCGCTCGGTCCGTCCAGAAGCGCGCGGTGACCGCAGGCACGATCAAAAGCGCAACGATCAGGATTAGCCCCACGACCTTGAGGCCCACAACAGTCACAACCAGCACAATGCCCATCATCGCCAGATCGATGCGGCCCAGTGACCAGCCTGTGGCCTCGGCATATCCCGGATCAAAGGCGGCAAGTTCGAGCGGGCGGCGCAGGATCAGGACCAGCGCCAGCACGGCGGCGGCAGAAGACGCCAACAGGATCGCGTCGCCGCGCAGCATCCCCGCAGTGGAGCCCAGCAGGAACCCTTCGAGGCCCGCTTGTTGGCCGGCTGTCATGGTCTGCACCACCGTCAGAATAACGATGCCAAAGCCAAAGAACACCGACAGCACCGCACCAATCGCTGCATCCTCGCCCAGCCGTGTGGCGCGGGTCAGACCCTGTACGCAAAGCAAGCCAATCGCGGCAGATACAGCCGCCCCCAGCAAAAGCCCCGGCAACCAGCGCCCGTCACCCCCAAGGGCGACCATAAGCACAAAGGCAAGGCCCACACCGGGCAGAGTTGCATGACTGATCGCATCACTGACCAGTGCCCGCTTGCGCAAAAAAAGGAAAGTGCCTGCGACCCCTGCGGCGATGCCCAGCAAAGCCGCACCAAGGGTCACGAGGGTCGCGTTATAGCCCAGCTGCAAGAGCAGTGCGTCGGCCAGCATGGGACTAGCCTGCGACGCTTTCAGGATCGACACGCGCGGTGGTCAACCGTCCGCCATAGGCGGCTTGCAGGTTGTCTTCGGTGAACACGGTCTCGACCGGGCCTGCGGCAATGACCTGGGTGTTGAGCAGAACGACATCGTCGAAATAGTCGGGCACCGTCACCAGATCGTGGTGCACGGCCAACACGGTGCGTCCGGTGTCCCGCAGGTCCTTCAGCACGTTGATGATCGCCCGTTCAGTCGCTGCATCCACCCCGGCAAACGGTTCATCCAGTACATAGACATCCACGTCCTGTGCCAAAGCGCGGGCGAGGAAGACGCGTTGCTGCTGTCCGCCTGACAGCTGGCCGATCTGGCGGGTGGCAAAGTCGGTCATGCCCACGCGGTCCAGTGCGTCCATGGCCGCTGCGCGGTGTTTGGCCCGCACCCGGCCCAGCAGACCCAACTGGCGATACATCCCCATCATCACCACGTCGATCACACGGGTGGGGAAATCCCAATCCACGCTCGCGCGCTGGGGCACATAGGCAATGCGGTCGCGCATCGCGGCAAGGGGTTCACCAAAGACGGTCACAGTGCCCGCCAGCGGTTTGATCACGTCCAATGCGGCCTTGAGCAGAGTGGACTTTCCCGCGCCGTTGGGTCCGACAATCGCCGTCATCGCCCCGGCCCGCACGGTCAGATCAACGGAAAAGATCGCCGGTGTTTGCCCATAGGATACGGTGAGGTTCCGCACCGCCAATGGGCTGGCTATTCGCGTTGCTTCGGCCTGCGTAAAGGCTTCGTCCGTGACAAGCTGGATGTTCTGGATGTTCATGCGGCCCCCTTCAAGCGACCCAAGCGCCCGGTTGCGGGCACATCAGCCCCAAGCGCGCGGGCAATGGTGGTCACGTTGTGATCAATCATGCCCAGCCACGTGCCCTCGTAGGTGCCCTCTGGCCCCATCGCGTCAGAAAACAGCGCGCCACCAATGGTGACCGTGTGCCCTTGGGCGGCGGACCCTTCGATCAGGGCGCGGATATTGCGATCAGACACCGAGGTTTCCACGAACACTGCAGGCAATGCGCGTTCGACCAGCAGGTCGACCAGCGTGCTGATGCGGTTCAGGCCCGCTTCGCTTTCAGTGGAAATGCCCTGAATGCCCAGCACTTCAAAATCATAAGCAGCGCCAAAATAACCAAAGGCGTCATGAGCAGTCAGCAGCACACGGGCCGGAGGCTGTACAGCCTCAAGGGCTGCGCGGCTGTAGGCTGATAGCGCCTCGGCCTCTGTGATAAACGCGCTTGCGTTGGCCTCAAACATCTCTTTGCCCTTGGGGCGCAGCGCAGTTAAGGCCTTCACGACCGCAGGGACACATTGCACCCACAGGTCAGGGTCCATCCAGATATGCGGATCATAACGCCCTTCGTAATCCTCACTACCAATCAGCAGATCGGTATCAACGGTTTCTGCGACAGCATAGACCGGCCGTTTACGGCCCAGATCCAGCAGGAATTCTTCCATCTGCGCTTCTAGGTAAAGGCCATGCCAGAACACCGCATCCGCGCGCGTCATATCCACGATGTCGCTGCGGGTCTGCCGGTACGCGTGCGGATCCACGCCCGGCCCCATCAGCGCCTGTACCTCAACACCTGTACCACCAATCGCGCGCACAAGATCAGCAATCATGCCTGTGCTGGCCACCACATTGATTTTGGAGGCAGCAAAGGATGGCGTCGCCACCATCGCGGCAGCACTGGCAAGAACAGAACGTCGAGAGAGAAGCATCATAACCTCAGTTTCAGCGTATCGAAGGAATGCAAATGAATATGAGAGTCATTCGCAAAAAGTCAATGAGAATGAGAATGATTCGCAGGTAATGCCGGTGTGAAGGGCTCAATTTCAGTCGAAACTGATCAAAAATTGCGCACCTGGGCTCTCGAGCAGCAAGGAAATCCGCCCACCGCGCGCCTGCACAAGGCTGCGCACAATGCTAAGACCCATGCCTGTGCCTCCGCTTTCGCGCCGTGTGGTAAAGAAAGGATCAAAGATGCGATCCCGATTGCCTGCGCTGATCCCCGGACCATCATCGGCAATGTGCAGCGAAGTGTCAGTGGCCTTCAGTGTCATCTGTAGCGCCCCGTTCTCAGCCGCGTTGTGCGCCAGTTGGGTCAGGATTGTCGTAAGGTCCGCCGCCAAGAGCGGGATGTCGCCATCCTGAACCACGTCGAGTGCCACGTCCGCCGTAATGCCCTGCGCCACAGCGCTAAGCCGGCAAGTGCCGACGCCGGCGCTGTTAGCGGCTTGCGTGTGATGACCCAGATCGTCCAACAGCGTCTGCATCCGCGCACTTGCCTCGTGGATCGTGTTGATGAGGTCCTGCGCGTCTTGCCCGTTTGCCCCGGCTTGCAGCAACTCACTGGCCCCGCGGATAGCGGTGAGGGGCGATTTCAGCTCGTGGGTCACATGATCCGCATAGGCTTTCATCCCCTCCGCCCGACTGCTCAGGCTGTCGCCCATAGCCATCACGCTCGCCCCTAACGCGCCGAGTTCCGGCGTGCCAAAGTGTACGGGGGCCGGAGCGTTCTGCCCTGCCTTCATCGCTCGCGCATAGGCCGTGAGCGCGTAGATCGGGCGCAGCACCAGTCGCCAAAGCAGGAAGCCAAGCACGGACGTGGCAATCACCGCAAGCCATCCGATCAGCCACGCAGCCTCGCCCCAACCCAGAATATTGCCCCAAAGCCGCAGGTAGACGATGCCGAAAAGCGGCAGCGCCAAAACGGCCGCGAGTGTGCCCCCTATGACAAGTGCAAGCGGCGGGCGCCATTTACGTGTAACGGGTTTCACTGGCCTCGACATAAGCCCATCCGGATGCCAATCCCGTGCACGGTCTCAATAGCGTCAGGGCAACCGGCCTCTTCCAGCTTGCGCCGCAAATTGCTCAGGTGACTGTCCAGCGTGCGGTCGCTGACCCCCGTCCCCCGTCCATAAAGCGCATCAGTCAGCGCAGGCCGCGCTGCAACTTTGCCGGGATGGGACATCAGATGGGCAAGAATATCCATTTCTCGCCCCGTCAGTGTGACAGGCGTGCCGTTCACCTGGCACCGGTGGGTCGTCGCATCAACGCTCAGCACGCCGCGCGTCAGAGACGGCCCGGCCTGTTGCCCTGCCTTCGTTCGTTTCAGGATCGCGCCGATCCGCGCAACCAGTTCGCGGGGCGAAAACGGCTTCGTCACGTAGTCATCGCCACCCAGTTCAAAACCCAGCACACGGTCAATCTCGTCCTGACGGGCGGTTAGGAACAGTACGGGCACCTCATGGCTGGCCCGCAAAGCACGACATAAGGCCAGCCCGTCCATTTCGGGCAGACCGATGTCAAGCACGATCAGATCAAAGCGACCCGAGCGGGCCTTGGCCAGCCCTTCGGCCCCGTCGCCCGCCTCACTCACGTCGTAGCCCGCCTGCCCCAACGCTATCCGCAAGACGGACCGGATATGCGGGTCATCATCGACAATCAAAAGATGGGTCTTCGTCATGGGGTGGGTGTCGGCGCAGTCATGGCCGCAAGGCTACGGCGCACCCGCCAGTTGCGAAAGCCCCATTCGCGCCAGTCGTCAGGATGGGACAGGCGCGGCGCGCGAGAAGAAGACCCGCATTGCCGTCGCCAATTCGGGCCAAAACGCGCCTTCATGGCCGGGATAATGTCTTCGGAAAGACTGCACAGCATGTAAACGTCCGGCTCGACATGGTGGCTGAGGTTGTGACGCGCAATCGTCGCATCAAAGCTGAGAAAGGCACAAATGTAGAGAACGATGGCCCCTAATGCTCCACTGCGCAACAGCATCCACGCGGCAGGTTTGTCCCGCCAGATCTGCCAGACCACGATCCCGAGACCCGCAGCCACCAACACCATCCAGATATATGCCGCCATCCGCAGCCGGGTCAGGCCATAAGCATCCACATAGGCATCAAGGCGAAACAAGGACGCGCCGACCAAAGCCAGCGTCTGCGCAAGCCAGAGCAGCATGAGCCAGCGCAAGACGGGCCGCCCGGCCAGATGAGGGCGCGCAAGCACTGCAAACACACCCGCCAGCAGCGCAGTGGCCAAAAGCGGATAGGCCCCGCGATGGGCGTAAGTGGCCGGGCTGATCCCCTCAGGCAAGCCGACATTCCCATACAGGAACAGCACGTCCATCACGGTCTGCACCGCAAACAGCGCATTGAAGGCGACAAGCGACCGGGCGACCGAGCCTGCGTTCACGACCCCCTGACGCTTGACAGTGGCACGCACCGGACGGCGCGCGCGCAACCGCTCGTGCAGGGATGACGCCACAAACAGCGGCCAGATGACGGCACAAAGTAGGACACAAAACCAGCACCGAAACATGTATGACGCGTGCATCTCCCACGTGGTCAGGTGTGACAGGGCGCGGTCCAGCACAGGATAGGCCCCAATCAACAACAACGCAAACAAGGCCGTTGCCCCCAGCGGCAGTGCCCAGCCGATCAGAAGGGCGCGCATGTTGAACGCACCCGGATTGATATCGCCCAGACGCCGCACACCGGTGATCGCATCAACCCCGATCTGCGCGGGCGCAAACCACCAAGCCCGGACCGCCCCGCGCAGCAGATCACTGCGCCCAAGCCCCGCCAACGCAGCCAGCAGGACGGATATGCCAGTCAGCGCAATGAGAATGGACAAGGGCTGTACCATCTCGATCAACGGCAAAACGGCCAGCACCGCCCCTGCCCCAATGCCAAAACGGGCGCGCGCACTCAAATCCGGCCATGCCAAAGCCAACCCGGCGATCACGATGAAAAGCGCCAAAAGCGCAAAGCTAAGCGCGGGCGTTGCATCCCAAACCAGCAGATCGCCAACAGCAATCAGGGCCACGAGCAGGCCTGCCTTGCGCCCGTCCCGCTTTCTACCGCTACGCACATCGCGCCGCGGTCCCTTGGGTGTATCCAACCACCACCCGTCTTGCTGCATGCTCAGCGGCACACCGCGAAAAGTTCCTGTCGTCATTGCCTGCCCCTTTGTCACCGGCCTCGTTTGACAGGCAGTGTGGCAGGGCCCTGTACAGGGACCCTCACCCTGATTGTGCAGGAAATGTGCAGGCGGTTGCGCTTGCCAAATGCGGTCAGCCATGCCACGTCAGTGACCTGCACCGTCCGAAAGGATCCCCAGATGCATGTGACGACCACACAGTCAGAAACCCAAAGCGCAAACCAGTTGCAAGTGACCGAACCGCGCAACCCCGGCATGGCGCTGGACATGGATTGGGTGCGCCGTGTGCAGGCCAACACTTCGGCGATTGAGCGGCGCTGCGCGACCCTGCCGGGGCGGCGATCCATCAAGAAGGACCATCAGGCGGCGTGGCTCTTGAAGGCAATCAGCCTGATCGACCTCACCAGCCTGTCCGGGGATGATACGGAAAGGCGCGTCCATCGCTTGTGCGCCAAGGCGCGCCAACCGGTACGCGCCGAAATGCTGGAGGCGCTGGGGATGCCTGGGCTGACCACAGGCGCGGTGTGCGTGTATCACGAAATGATCCCGGCAGCCGCGTCTGCCTTGCAGGGGTCCGGCATTCCCGTTGCTGCCGTCTCAACCGGTTTTCCTGCCGGTCTGTCGCCGTTCCACCTGCGCCTGCAGGAAATCAAGGAAAGCGTGTCAGCGGGCGCTGCAGAGATCGACATCGTCATCTCGCGCCGCCACGTGCTGGAGGGGAATTGGACCGCCCTTTATGACGAAATGGCGCAGATGCGCGAGGCCTGCGGGATTGCGCATGTCAAAGCGATCCTTGCGACCGGCGAGTTGGGGACCTTGCGCAACGTGGCCCGTGCCTCACTCGTCTGCATGATGGCAGGGGCTGACTTCATCAAAACCTCGACCGGCAAGGAAAGCGTGAACGCCACGCTGCCTGTCAGCCTCGTGATGATCCGCGCGATCCGGGAGTATTTTGAGGTCACGGGGCACCGCGTAGGCTACAAACCTGCTGGTGGGATTTCCAAGGCCAAGGATGCGCTGGTGTACCTGTCACTGATCAAGGAGGAACTGGGCGACCGTTGGCTGCTGCCCGACCTGTTCCGGTTTGGGGCCTCGTCACTGCTGGGCGACATCGAACGGCAACTCGAACACCACCTGACCGGCGCTTACTCTGCCGGGTACCGGCACGCGATCGGATGAACACACCCGCGGCAGATACCCCCGATGCTTGGAAGGAAGGGCTGGAAATTGCCCTGAAACATGCGGATGTCTGCACCAAGATCGTCCAGTTTTTTGTCGCTGCCAGCGTCGCCGTCGGCGGCTGGGTGGTCAGTTCAGACGATCTGGCAGCCGCGCCACCGCTGGACGGGTCGCGGGTGGTTTGGGCCGTCCTCTATACGATGCTTGCCGCACCGCTTTGGCTGGCACTTCTGGATTTACAGCGCCGGATCAATGCAATCTACGCCCATCTCAGCACATTGGTTCCAGCCTCCATGGCAGACGCGGCCCGCCCCTTTGATCGAAGGCTCGTGGCTTTCGGGTTCCCGCTGTTCGTACTGATGATAGACCTGTTTATCCTTCTGATGCATGAAAGCCTATTTCGTTGAGAGCGATGACATGACTGTAAAAGACATCTTTGAAACCATGGACTACGGCCTTGCCCCCGAGGCGGCAGGCGACGCATTGGCATGGATCGTCGATCAGGGCGCCAGCTTTGGCCACTTTATCGACGGCAAATTCACCGCGCCCACCACAGACTTCACGTCCCGCAACCCTGCCACCGGCGAAACCCTCGCCGACCTCAGCCAGGCTACCCAATCCGATATCGCCGCCGCCGTCAACGCCGCCCGCGCCGCCCAGCCAAAATGGGCCAAGTCCGGCGGCCACGCCCGCGCGCGCGTGCTCTATGCCATCGCGCGCCTGCTGCAGAAACACAGCCGCCTCTTTGCTGTCCTTGAAACCCTCGACAACGGCAAACCGATCCGGGAAAGCCGCGACATCGACATCCCGCTCGCCCAACGCCATTTCTACTACCACGCAGGCATGGCCCAACTGATGGAGGCCGAGCTTCCCGATCGCGCAGCATTGGGCGTTTGCGGACAAATCGTGCCGTGGAACTTCCCCCTGCTGATGCTGGCATGGAAAATCGCGCCGGCTCTGGCCATGGGCAACACGGTGGTGTTGAAACCTGCCGAATACACATCGCTCACCGCCCTGCTCTTTGCCGACATCTGCACGCAAGCGGGCGTCCCCAAAGGCGTGGTGAACATCGTCACCGGCGACGGAGCGGTCGGCGAGATGATCGTGAACGCCGAGGTGGACAAGATCGCCTTCACCGGCTCCACCGCCGTGGGTCGTCGCATCCGCGAAGCCACCGCAGGCACGGGTAAAGCGCTGACCTTGGAGCTGGGCGGCAAGTCCCCCTACATCGTTTTCGACGACGCAGACTTGGACTCAGCCGTTGAAGGACTGGTGGACGCCATCTGGTTCAACCAAGGGCAGGTCTGTTGCGCCGGCTCGCGCCTTTTGGTGCAAGAACCCGTGGCCGACGCGTTTTATACCAAACTGCGCGCCCGCATGGACAAATTGCGCATTGGCGACCCGCTGGACAAATCCATCGACGTCGGCGCGGTGGTCGACCCCATACAGCTGGAAACGATCACCAAAATGGTCGCCGACAACACAAGCGGTGAAACCTACCAGTCCCAGACGACTTTGCCCGCCACAGGCTGCTATTACCCCCCAACGCTCATCACAGGCCTCAATTCAGCCGACACGCTGATGCAGGAAGAAATCTTTGGCCCTGTGCTGGTGTCCACCACCTTCCGAACCCCCGCCGAGGCCGTCGAACTGGCCAACAACACCCGCTATGGGCTGGCCGCAACGCTCTGGAGCGAGAACGTCAACCTCGCCCTCGACATCGCGCCAAAGCTGGCCGCAGGCGTGGTCTGGGTGAACGCCACGAACCTCTTTGACGCGGCAGCCGGATTTGGCGGCGTGCGCGAAAGCGGCTTTGGACGTGAAGGGGGTTGGGAAGGGCTCCTGGCCTACACCAAGCCCAAAACCGGCTCCAAAACACTGAAACCCATCGCAGCCTACAAGGGCAGCGACACCCCCACCGACCCGCTTGACCGGACCGCCAAACTTTACATCGGCGGCAAACAGGCACGCCCTGACGGCGGCTATTCCCGCAAAGTCTACGGCAAGAACGGTGCGCTTCTGGGCCAATCGAACCTCGCCAACCGCAAAGATGTGCGCAACGCGGTCGAGGCCGCGCAAGCCGCCAAAGGTTGGAGTAAAACTACCGGGCATCTACGTGCGCAAATCCTCTACTACATCGCAGAAAACCTGTCCGCACGGGCAGATGAGTTCGCAGCACGGCTCAATGCGATGCAGGGCGGCAAAACCGGCAGCAAAGAGGTTGACGCGTCGATCCGGCGCCTGTTTACCTACGCGGCATGGGCGGACAAGTTTGACGGAGCTGCCAAGGGCGTTCCCCTGCGCGGAATTGCACTCGCGATGAACGAACCCACCGGGATCATCGCGGCCCTGTGCCCGGATGAAGCCCCGCTGCTCGGACTGATCTCCTGCATGGCGCCCGCCATCGCAATGGGCAACCGGGTAGTATTAGCCGCCTCTGAACCCTTCCCGCTTGCCGCAACTGACTTCTATCAAGTGCTAGAAACATCTGATGTGCCCGCTGGCGTGGTCAACATCCTGACGGGGGAACACGCAGAGCTTGCACCGCACATGGCCAAACACCTTAACGTCGACGCAGTCTGGTCGTTTTCAGGCCAAGACCTTTCCAAGCAGATCGAACAGGGGGCTGCAGCAAACCTTACACGCACTTGGGTCAACAACGCGCCCGCGCGCGACTGGATGTCAGCCGATGGCGAAGGGCAGACGTTCCTTCAAGCCGCAACAGAGGTCAAAACCATCTGGGTGCCTTACGGAGAGTAACCCCCCACCGTCTCCCGGCCGAAAACACCACCAGGTGGTGGTTCCTCAAAGGCATACTCAGCCAGGCAAAGGTCAGGCGGCCTGGTTCTGAGGAAGTTTCATAGAGGGCGGTTTTGCGGTCATTGTTGCCGTTCGCATGGTGTTGATCCTATCCTGATCGAATGGCGACACTCGTTTCTCTTTCAGGACTTCCCGGAGTTGGCAAAACAACGGTCTCACAAAGCTTGTCCGCACAAAGCAAGGCCGTGCATCTGCGTGTGGACTCTGTTGAGGCTGCTCTAAAAAGAAGCGTATTGAACGTCCGCTCAGCTGAAGATGCAGGCTATTTGGCAATCGCTTCTATTGCAAAAGATAACCTCTTGCTTGGTTTGGATGTCATCGCAGACACGGTGAATCCAATTGAAACAACAAGAAAATTGTGGGCAATAACTGCCGCAACGGCATCAGCCCAGCTCTTGAACGTCGAGGTCGTTTGCTCAGATACAGATGTCCATCGGCAACGGGTTGAGACCCGCAAGAGCGACATCGAAGGGCTTGCTGTCCCAAGCTGGAAGGCCGTATCTCAACGTGAGTTCGAACAGTGGCGCACGGACCGACTCGTCGTGGACACAAGTATCTTTAGCGCCGAAGAATGTGCTGCAACTATTGCATGCGAGATGGAAAAGATGAGGTCGACCGTTCGATAGGTTCGAGCTCACAGTGATCCGCCACCACCAGCGGATATCTCAAAGCGTTCTGCGCTGTCTTTTGACCGGTCATGCGCTACAGCATCCCGAAGAGGGTAGCTCAATACTCAACCAATTCTGACCCCGCCTCTGAAATCCATTGATTTCACGTTGGCAGGCGTGTGTCCCAGTGCGGGACACGCCCTACTAGTTTGCCACAGAGCTTTCGAGGCCGACAGGTTGTCCTACCACGACAAAGTGTAGGTTCTCAGGGTCCAGCAATTCGTCTGCCACTCGAGACACATCTTCCAGCGTGACAGCATCCACCTTGTCGTTGCGGGTCGCAATGTAGTCTATGGGCAGGCCCAGCATTTGCATGCCGACCATAATCCGCGCGATGGGGCCATTGCCGTCAAAGCGCAGTGGATAGGCTCCCGTGATGTATGTTTTGGCCGCGTCCAACTCTTCTTGTGTGATCCCATCCGCGGCGGCGCGTGCCCATTCGTCACGGATCACCGATACGGCTTCGGCAACACTCTCATTGGCCGAGGCCACCTGCCCCTGCAAAGTTGCGGCATAGTCCTTTGGGACAAGATAGGAATACACACCATAGGTCAGCCCGCGCTTTTTGCGAACCTCGTCCATCAGACGGCTTTGAAACCCGCCCGCCCCCAGCACCTGGTTCAGTACGGCGGCGGCAAAGTAATCCGGGTCGGCTTGTGTGATGCCGCGCTGCCCGAATATAGCAACCGACTGCGGTGTCTCAAACTCGACAACTGTCGTGCCCCCCTCGATCAGGATCGGAGCTTGCTCAGGCATCGGCGCGCCAGTTTCGGGCAAGGATCCTAGCAGGGTATCCAACAAAGGCCCCAGCTCTTCCGGCGTGATGTCACCTGCGACGCCGACATAGAGGCGATCCTTTGCAAATACAGCGCTATGTGCTGCGAGCATGTCCTCGCGCGTCAAGGCAGTGACGCTTTCAATTGTCCCGGCATAATCCGTGGCATAGGGATGATCCCCAAAAGCCATCGCATCAAAGGTGCGCCGCGCAATTTCATCAGGGTCCTTTGCGTCCGACCGCAAACCCGTCAGCACCTGCTCGCGCACGCGTTCAAGTGCCTCCGGAGCAAAGGAAGGCTCAACGATGGACTTGCGCAGCAGCTCAACCGCTTCATCCCGATTTTCACTAAGGAATGTGCCGGAAACTGAAAGCGCGTCATCTCCCACATCGTAGCCAAAGGACGCCGCAAGGCTTTCTTGCGCGCGGGCAAAGGCGCGGGCATCCAGATCGGCAGCCCCTTCTTCGAGCAGGCCAGTCATAAGATTGATCGCCCCGCGCGTTTCTGGCGCGTCCAGCGAGGCCCCTCCGCGAAACCGCAACTCAAGCGCCATGAACGGGATCGAAGGCTCGCGCACGAGCCACGCGGTGATACCGCCCGGGCTGACCACTTCTTCAATCTTCACATCCGCACGTGCAGGCAGGGCAGCTGCAAAAGCGATTGCCAGAATTAGGAAAAGACGGGTCATTGGCTGATCTCCTGCGGAGTGATCGGACGGGTCAACCACCCAGTGACAGAGGCATTCGGGTTAAAAACGCTGCGTGCGGCCTCCATGATATCTTCAGGCGTCACGGCCTGCAGAACATCTGGCCAAGACTGGATGTCTTCGACACTCAGGCCGACTGCCATCGCAGCGCCATAGCGCCGGGCGATCCCGTCGACATTGTCACGCTGGTATATCTGGCTGGCACGCAACTGGTACTTGATCCGATCAAGTTGCTCTTCGTCCACGCCGTCGATCAGGAATTGCTGCAACACTGCGTCCATGGCGTCTTCAGCCTCTTGCAGTTCAAGGCCAGGTACCGGCACGATGACAACATCAAAGGTCGTGTCGTCGAGCGACGTTCCTCTGTAAAATGCGCCGGACCATACGGCTTTTTGCTCTTCGAACTGCAACTTTTCGGTCATGTAGCTGGTCTGTCCGCCCCCCAGCACTTCGGCAAGCAGGGTCAGGGCCGCAGCCGCCTCCTGATTGCCGGGATCGCGTTCAGGGGCCAGATATGACCGGCTCACATATTCCTGCGCCACGCGAGCATCGCGAAAAATCACGCGGCGTTCAGAGTTTTGAGGTGGTTCGGCACTGCGTATCCGCTTTGGCAAGTCCGGATTGGCCGGGATAACCCCATAGTACTTTTCGGCCAACCGCTTGACCTCGTCCGGTTCCACATCGCCAGACACCACTAGAATCGCGTTATTTGGGTAATAGTACGTGTCATAAAACCCCAAAGCATCTTCTTTATCGAGGCTCTCCATCTCGTGCATCCAGCCGATAATGGGCACACCGTAGCGATGATTGAGGTACTGCGCGGCATTCATTTGCTCGCCAAAAAGCGCCCGAGGATTGTTTTCTGTGCGCTGATTGCGCTCTTCGATAATCACGCGGCGTTCAGTGGCGACATTCTCAACGGTGAAGTTAATGTTGCGCATGCGATCCGCTTCCATCCGCATCATCAACTCAAGTCTGTCCGCGGCCACGCGTTGGAAATAGGCCGTGTAGTCGTAACTGGTAAATGCGTTGTCCCGTCCGCCATTGGCAGCCACCGTGGCCGACAATTCGCCATCGGCCAGAGTGTCGGTCGCTTTGAACAACAGGTGCTCAAGGAAGTGCGCAACACCAGAAGACCCGACGGGCTCATCCGCCGATCCGGCCTTGTACCAGACCATGTGTTGAACAACCGGCGCTCTGTGATCTTCGACGACCACGACATCCATGCCGTTGTCGAGTGTAAAGGTTGTGACCCCCTCCTGATTTGCGTGCAAGGCCGCGGGGGCACAGGTGATCGACAAAGCAAGGGTGGCGAGAAGAACGCGCAGACGGGTCATGGCAAATCCTAGTGAAGTGCTTGGTTGCTAACAGATACGCCAGCGGCGCCAAGGTTCAAGCGGCACTGGCGGCTTTGTGAGGTATGAGGCCGCAGGCCTTAGCGACGCCCCGGCGGGGCCGATGGTGTTGGAATACCCGCGCGCTGGAACTGTGCAGCCACCGAACCCGGGTTTAGCGTTTCGCGCCGATAGGCGCGTGCATAGGTGTCTTCGGGAAGTATCCGGAACTGGGTAAACCGTGCCTGCCTCTTGCGGAACTCTGCGTCGGCCGTCGCTAGCGTTGCGCGGATGTTGGCTTCGCGTCCAAAGCGGCTGGTGTGGTTTACAAGGGCGGCGTCACTCCCCGGGATAGGCGCTGTGGGCGATCCGCGTTGCCCGCCCAATTCCCCAACCAAAGTATCAAGCGGGCGCTGGTCAGTGCGGTTTGTTCCGCCAGGTGTGGGTTGTGGCAGGGCCGAAAAACTCTCGGGCGTTTCAAGCGGATTGGTCGGTACGATGATGAATTCGTCGGGGCCGGGGCCCCGCGACTGCAACTGGCGCAACCCTTTGTTCTCACAGGCTGCAAGGGTCACGATGGCAATCAGGGCACAGGCGATCAAACGCATGGACGAATTCTCCTTGGGCTCGGCGCGCATTATCGCAGCTTCGGCGCGCTTGTCACGCACCCTTTTTGCCCCGTTTCTTTTCAGCGGGAGTGCCGTCCTGCCCAAAAAATACAAGCCCGATGGCCCCGGCAAAGATAAAGATATCCGCCACATTGAACACAAACGGGTTGTTGATCCCGCAGCATGACATGTTCAGGAAATCCAGCACGAAACCATACAGCAACCGGTCCAGCACATTGGCCAGCGCCCCGCCTATCAGCAGACCTGCACTGAAGTTGGCAAGAGGAGGTTGCGGATGTCGACGCAACCACCACAGCACACCGACGCAGATCACAACCGCAATCGAAATCAGCACCCAGACGCTGGTCCCATCCCCAAGTAGCCCAAAGTTGATCCCCCGGTTTTCGCCATAGCGGAAATTCAGGATCGGGGGCAGCACGTCCATCGGCTTGAATTGAGACACCCCAAGTACATGGATCACCAGGTACTTCGACACTTGGTCGAGCACAAAGGCGAGCACGGCACTGATCCATAGGAGCTTCATGGGATCCTTAATGCCGGAAATGCCGCATGTCGGTAAAGACCATGGCCAATCCTGCTTCATCTGCTGCCGCGATCACTTCGTCATCGCGCATCGAGCCACCCGGCTGGATAAGGGCCGTCGCCCCAGCTTCTGCTGCTGTGATCAATCCGTCCGCGAAGGGAAAGAACGCATCTGACGCCACAACAGAGCCTTTCGTCAACGGCGCAGGCAGGCCCATGGCCTCGGCCATATCCTCGGCTTTGCGTGCGGCAATGCGGGTGCTGTCGACGCGGCTCATCTGGCCGGCGCCTACCCCAACGGTCGCGCCATCTTTGACGTAAATTATGGCATTGGATTTGACGTGTTTGGCAACGGTCCAAGCAAACAGCATGTCCGACATCTCCTGCTCGGACGGTGCGCGCTTGGTTACCACTTTCAGATCGTCGCGAGTGATGCGCCCCACGTCCTTGTCCTGCACGAGAAAACCGCCCGACACCTGCTTGATTGCCAATGCGGCCGCAGCCGGGTTCGCCAAACCGTCTGTGGTGAGCAGCCTTAGGTTCTTCTTCTGGCCAAAAATACTGATGGCATCGGCGTCGGCCCCGGGCGCAATCACCACTTCGGTAAAGATGCCGCTGATAGCTTGGGCTGTTTCACCGTCCAGGGGTTGGTTCAGCGCAATGATCCCGCCAAAAGCACTGGTGCGGTCGCAGTCAAAGGCACGCGCATATGCCTCTTCAAGTGTGGCCCCCGTCGCGACGCCACAGGGGTTGGCGTGCTTGATGATGGCGCAGGCCGGACCTTGGCCCACGAACTCGCTGACCAGTTCAAAAGCCGCGTCGGTGTCGTTTATGTTGTTGTAGCTCAGTTCTTTGCCCTGATGCTGCGTCGCCGTCGCCACGCCGGGGCGTACCGAACCATCCGTGTAGAACGCAGCCTGCTGATGCGGATTTTCACCGTAACGCAGAGTTTGCGCTAAAGTACCGCCGAACGTGCGGCGGCGGGGTGTTTCGCCAACCTCGGCCGCCATCCAGGTGCTGACGGCTGTGTCGTAAGCGGCCGTACGGGCATAGGCGGTTTGGGCCAGCTTCTGGCGCAATGCGTAACTGGTCTTGCCCCCATGTTCGGAAAGTTCTGACACCACCGCGTCATAGTCGGCCACATCTACCACAACGGTGACGAAGCCGTGGTTCTTGGCCGCGGAGCGGATCATGGCAGGGCCACCGATATCAATATTCTCGATCACATCGCCGTAAGGCGCGCCCTTGGCCACAGTTTCCTCGAACGGATAGAGGTTCACCACCACAAGATCGATTGGGCCAATGCTGTGCTCTTCCATCGACGCGACATGATCGTCGTTGTCACGCAAGGCCAGCAACCCGCCGTGCACGACAGGGTGCAATGTCTTGACGCGACCATCCATCATTTCCGGAAATCCGGTAACATCTGCGACGTCTTTCACATTCAGCCCCGCATCGCGCAACGCCCGCGCAGTCCCGCCCGTGCTGAGCAGTTCTATCCCCTGCCCGGCCAGTGACGTGGCGAATTCAACCAACCCTGTCTTGTCGGAAACGGAAATCAGGGCACGGCGCATTGGCGTGAGGTCAGTCATGGTTGGCAGCAATCCTTATCAGTCGTACATCTCGACCGGTTCATCCCGGTTCAGGTCGCGGATGCCCATGGCAGTTTCCTGCGCTTTGGACAAGGACCAGCGCACCCGTGTCGCATATCCCATCGCGCGGCCCGACAAGCGAATTTGCTGACTGGCGCGCGGTTTAAGACGTCCGGTTTCCAGATAAACACTTGGTTCAAGGGACAATTCCTGCATCCCGTCATGGCGAAACACCCATATTTCGCCACTTTTAAGCGCAATGGACACCGCAGCCCCGCCCATATCCAGCTGCGCGTCCACTTCGGGGTGCAGGTGGAAACGGATGTCATAAGGAATGCCACCCAGCGTCTTGGCGTCCATCACTTTGTCAAAGACACGCTTTTCGTGCTCTTCGAGGGCCAGCAACATATCTTCGCCCGCCATTCCGCGGCCATCGAACGTCAATTCCAGTTGGCGCGCATGGGTCAGCCCGTGGGTGCGGCTATAGCCATTGTGCCCGCCTTGAAAGCGCAGCCCGTCCGGCGCATGGCTGACTTCAATTGGCACGTGGTCAGGCGCGTCGACGAGGACTTCGCTGGATGTGGCACGGTCTGCATCCCCAAGACGCGCACTCGAGTAACCATCCAGCGTCAGCGCCGAATGGGACGGTGTCGCCCGCCCGGCACGCCGCCAGTTTGGTCCAAAGCTTGCCCCCGAGCCGCAATTAACGATCAAGGGCCGACGACCAGACGTCACTTCAAAGGCAAGGGTGGAGGCATGGGCATTCTGGCTCACGGCCGGTGCGGGCGGCTTAGCCGCATCAATTATGATACTGGAGCGCCCCGCGCTGAGGCGCGCATAGCCCATAGACAGCCCATCCGCCTGACGCGAGCGCACACCGGAGGCAGCCAATGCATTGTCCAGCCAACCTTCCTGCCCACGCCCACCGCCATGAAACCGCGCCAGCCCACCATCAGAGTGACGCAAAGTCCGCAGGGTCGGGGTGATCCGTTCGATCGCCGCCATATGCGCATCCGGAACGGCCTTGCCCGCATCCTCAAGGGCGCCAGCAGCCCACGTAAGCAAAGTGTAGACGTCAAGCAGCTCTTCGGGATTGCGCGTCGGCAAACCACCTTCTTGGTCGATCTTTTGCGCGCATTCGCGCGCCAGTGCCGCGATCGCCGGCGGGGCCAGATCCTCCATCCCTTCCAAAGAAAGGCCCGCATAGATTAGCCCCGTCAGCGCCTCGAATCGTGGCAGCCCGGGCGCAGCGGCGTGCCAGCGCTTGGCAAGAAAGCGGGTTTGCTGTGCAAGCGACAGGTAAAACACATCTGGTTCCTGCCCATCCAAACCGCGCAACAGGAAGAGAGCGTGGTTGATCCAACGGATCAGGCGGCGTCCCGTCAGATCAGGCGTCCACCCCGGGCCACGCCCGCGCCCATAGCGGTTGATCCAGCCCCAGAGCCAACGTTGCCCTGTTTCACGGCTCTTGCCATCTCCTACAGCGGCCAGATCATCCAGCCACGCAAAGCCGTGAATAGCATCCTCAAACGTGGCGTCAGGCGCAGCAATATCCCACAGATTGGTCCCGGGTGCTTCGACCAGAGCGCCCGCAAACAGGTAATTGCCCGCAACCAACTGCCGTCCGCGTGCAAAACTGCCGATGGTGCGGGGTTCGGGGGCAGAAACAAAGGCGGTGACCGTGCCTCCACGGGTCGCGCGCGCTGCGTGCCAACGGTTCAGGAACCGGGCCTTTCGTGCGGAAAACCCAAGTGTGGTGGTCATGTTTACTGCCTCGTGGCGTCTTTACGCGCGCTTTGCCGCACCATACCCTCAGGCGCGCGCCGAGTCACGCATGCTCAGTGCGATTTGCGCAAGCATGCGACGTAAAATCCGTCCATGTGGCCATGTTCCGCCCATTGATCAGGGCGCAGGCGCAATCCACCTTCTTCGGTGATCCATGCGCGATCTATACCGGGCCGCTCCAGTGCATCGCGATCCACGGTCATGCTCTTGTGGCACTCAAGCGCTTCTTCCACCTGCACTTCGCCCTCGTCCGGAAGCAACGAACAGGTGCAAAACACAAGTCTGCCGCCGGGTTTGAGCAAGGTGAGCGCGTGATCGAGCATGCGGCCCTGCAACTCGATCAGCGCGCCAAACTCTGACCCGTCCTTGGCAAAGGGCAAGTCGGGGTGCCGCCGGATCGTTCCCGTGGCAGAACAGGGCGCGTCCAACAGGACAGCGTCATATTGACCGGTGATATCAAAGACATCCGCGACTTGAATTGTTGCATGCAACCCCGTGCGGATCAGGTTTTGGTTCACCCGCTCCATCCGACCGGTCGATATATCGACAGCTGTGACCGTCGCTCCACTCGCAGCAAGTTGCATCGTCTTGCCGCCGGGTGCTGCACAAAGGTCAAGTACTGTTTCGCCCGGTTGCGCGCTCAAAACGCGCGCCGGGATTGCGGCCGCGGCATCCTGTACCCACCAGTCCCCAGTGGTGAACCCCGGTAAGGCCGATACCTGCCCCGCGTCCTCCAATCGTACAGAGCCGGTGGGCAACACAGTCCCACCCGTCGCACGCGCCACCGCGTCAGCATCAGATTTCGCCGTCAGGTCGAGCGGCGTTTGCGCAAAAAACGCGGACTCCATACCACCAACAGCCTCTGCCCCCCAAGCCTGCACCAACGGCTTGCGCAGCCAAGACGGCAGGCGCGGGGAGCGCAGAGGAGGCCAAAGTTCGGGGCCTTTGTCCGCCACCTTGCGCAAGACCGCGTTCACCAGACCTTTGAGATGCCCATAGCGTTTGTGTTTCGAAATGATCGTGACCATCGCATTAACGACACCATGTGCGGCCTCACCCTGACACAGCTCATAGGTACCAATGCGCAGAGCATTGCGCACCGTCGTTGCGGGGTATTTCTGAAGGTGGCGTTGCAACAGGCGATCCACGCGTTCCATGCTGCGCAGTGTTTCGGTCGCAAGCCGTTGCGCGCGGGCGCGATCGGCGGGGTCGAGACGGTCCAGCGCCCCTGCCCCGATGACCTCGGACATCAGCTTGCCCTCGCCCATGATCTGGTCCAGCAGGTAGATGGCGCTGCGCCGCGCGGGAATGCCGATATCACTCATGATCTTGATCCGATGTGCCGCCCACCTTGCCGGGGCCAAGTTCGGGCGTATATCAAGGCCATAAGCCAAGAGGAACCCCAATGAGCGACGATCCCAAAGACCTACCCCCCGCCGCACAGCGCGCTTTGGCCGAAGCCGAAGAACGCCGCCGCGCGGCCAAGGCTCTTGAGCTTCCAACCGAGCTGGGCGGGCGCGATGGACCAGAACCTGTGCGCTATGGTGACTGGGAAAAGAAGGGAATCGCGGTCGATTTTTGACGGCGAAGGCCATGTGCGTATGTCCGCGTTGCGGGACTAGGCTGTTATTGGCTTTAATTTTCCAAAGGTCTGCTTGCCAAGTGATACTAATCACACTACCCAACCGCTACGCGCTGCACGGACGCAGAGCGATGGGGATTTTATGTCTACGATTGCGGCCCGCCGCTAAGGTCCACCTGATTGGATCAATCTAAACCAAAAGACTTCCGCGCGCGATGCCGGAAGCCTTTTCGGCCGACATAAAACCAAGAGACAATCCACTGAATATCTCAAGACACGAACAGCGTGTTTTGCACGTTCTGGCGCAAGGTGGAGCCATCCATTTTGAGCGCATGACGAACGGCAAAGTGCGCGAAGTTTCATGCTTCACACGCGACGGCCATGTTCTGGCCGAATGCTCGTTGAAGCTCTTTGACCGTCTAAAGAAACGGCGGTTCATCAAATCTGTAAACGGACGACCCTACCGAGCCACGAGGCTCGGTATTCGCTCCGTAAACCCTCAATACGACAACCGATAAGGATATCGAGACAATGACAAACCCAATCATCAAAGCCACTTCAGCCGACGACATCGCGGGGCTTCAGGCCGTCCTGGATGGAACCGAACTCTTCCCAAGCGAAATGCTTCCAGACATGCTGGCCCCATCATTGGCAGGCGAGACTGAAGCCTTTTGGCTAACCTGCCACAGCGGCGGAGAAGCTGTGGGCCTTTGCTACACGGTTCCGGAGGAATTGGCCGATGGTACCTGGAATATGCTCGCGCTTGCTATCCGTCCTGACTATCAGGGCAAACGGTTGGGAGCGTCATTGGTAAGCACAGTCGAGCAGCACTTAAAAAACAAGGGACAGCGTATCTTGATCGTGGACACGTCAGGGACTGCCGACTTCGCACTGGTGCGCAAGTTCTATGCTCAGAATGGCTACGAAGAAGAGGCGCGCATCCGCGATTTCTGGGCTGATGGCGACGACAAGGTGATCTTCCGAAAAGCCCTCTAGAAGGCGTAGCTCTCCGCCATCATTGTGGCGGAGGGCACCTCATAGCCAAAGCTCGCTACGATGCAACAACTGGGTAGGTCTGGGCTCCGAGCAGCTTTTCGCTGCGATCTGCGTTAGGGTCTTTAAAGGTCTTGAGGCGATTGTCGGCATTACTGCTTTCGGAGCCTGGCCACACCACCGAGTTCCACACGTTGACGATTGGATACAAGCCTCAGCGCAAGCTGAACATAGCGCTGTCGCCAGCGCCCCGGTCAGACGTGAACTTTATTCGTCCGTCCGCACTGGCCTGAACTTCCTGGCAATTGTATCCCAAGGCATCACCACCCCAGAACAGGTCACGGCAAAAGTAGCCGTCTTGCCATGACCAGGACCCTTCGATGTCCCATAGAGATCCACGCCCTTCGATTTCACCGTCAGGTGATACCTTGATCTTTACAAGGGGTCGGGTCAGCGTCTTGCCGTCGATCAGTTGCACAAACTGACCTTGATTATTAACGGTGACCAGTTCGGCCCAAGCGGGGCTCGCTGTGGCGAGCGCGATGGCAGAAGCAATCATCATACGCATGAACAAAATTCCCGTGGCTACAGAGATCGTTAAATCAAATACGGGCCAGCAGCTTGACTGGTTCACATTTCGTGTGGAAATTTTTTACACGCGAGTTGGCGTTTTTAGTCCCAGCACATCCAACATGTCGTATTGCCCCGGCGCGCGGTCCAACGCCCAATGTGCCGCCTTTAGCGCACCTTTGGCGAACAGGACTCGGTCAGTGGCCATGTGGCGCAGCACGATCCGTTCGCCCGGGCCTGCAAAGAGTACATCATGTTCACCTACAATGTCGCCGCCCCGGATGGCGCTGAACCCAATGTCACCGCGCGTGCGCGCACCCGTGATGCCATCCCTACCTGCATCCCTGACATCTGGCAGCTTCACGCCACGTCCCTCGGCTGCGGCCTCACCCAACATGAGTGCGGTACCAGAAGGTGCATCGACTTTGTGGTGGTGATGGGCCTCGATAACTTCGATGTCAAAGTCTTCGTCCAATGCGGCAGCGACCTGTTTGGTGAGTGTCACCAACAGGTTGACCCCCAAACTCATATTCCCGGCCCGCACGATGGCTGAGTGGCGCGAGGCCGGTTCCAACTGTGCAATCTGATCGTCCGTCATGCCTGTCGTGCCAATGATATGGGCCGCGCGCGCTTGTGCGGCGGTGTGTGACAACGCGATGGTTGCCTCGGGCGAGGTAAAGTCGATCACGGCCCGCGCTTTTGCCATTGGTTCCAGCGGGTCATTCCAGACCAACGCGCCCAGTGCCTGACCGCCCATGGCCGTACCAACATCCTGACCGATCCAGTCATGGCCCGGCCGCTCCAAAACACCGGCAAGGCGCCACGCTCCGCTGTCTACAACAGATCGGATCAGCATCTGGCCCATACGGCCTGACGCGCCCGCAATCACGATCCCCGGCAATTCTGACATGGTTCTGGCCCTCACTTGGCAGTTTCCCGCTCTCCTAACCTTTGCGGGGCCGCTTGGCAAAGGGACGTGACCCGCTTAGATGGGGCATATGGGAAAGAACAAGTTTCACGAGGGCAGCGGCCCATCACAACGGCAATTGCGTGTGGCCGAACTGATCCGGCGAACGCTGGCCGAAGTTTTGGCCCGCGGTGATGTGCACGACCCGGATCTGAACCGGATGTCGATCACTGTCGGCGAAGTCCGCACCTCCCCCGACCTCAAGATCGCGACCGCCTATGTTTTGCCGTTGGGCGGACAGGGGCAAGAGGATGTTCTCAAGCTGTTGGCCCGGAACAAGGGCGAGTTGCGCCGTGCCGTGTCAAAGAAGCTGGCATTGAAATTTGCGCCGGACTTGCGGTTCCAGCTGGACGAAACCTTTGACCGGATGGACGACACGCGCCGCATGCTGGAACAAGACGATGTCCGGCGGGACACCGACACCGGGTCAGACGCATGATACGCGCCACAGCGTTGGCAATGCTGGCGTGGACCGCTCCCGCTTGGGCGGTTGAGTGCGAGACAACCACCCATGACGGCAATTCTTATGCAATCTGCAGCGTTGATCTGAGCACGGACAACCTGCGGCTCTTCCTTTACGATGATGATGGCGCGGTCTTTGGTCAGTTCAGCGCGATTGAGCGTGAGTTGCGCACAAAAGGTCTGCGCCTTGGCTTTGCGATGAACGCGGGCATGTATCACAATGATCGCGCACCTGTCGGGCACTACGTGGAAAACGGTGAGGAGGTCATGCGTGTGCTCCCCAATGCGGGTCCCGGGAATTTTGGCCTGCTGCCCAACGGTGTGCTGTGCATCCGAGATTCCCGTGTGGACGTGATCGAAACGCTGCGCTTTGTAGATCAGGCACCGGAGTGCGCCTACGCCACGCAGTCCGGCCCGATGCTCGTGATTGATGGCGAATTACATCCGCGGTTTTTGGTCGACAGCACGTCGCGCTATGTCCGCAATGGTGTCGGCACCAGTGCCGATGGAAAACGCGCCGTGTTTGCCATATCGGACAGCCCAGTCACATTTCACGAGTTTGGACGCCTTTACCGTGATCATCTCGACATGCCCAACGCGCTGTTTCTGGATGGCAACATATCTCGCCTCTACGCACCGGACCTCAATCGCAGCGATTTCGGTTTTTCGCTGGGCCCTATCGTCGGCACGGTCGAGGCGGCTGATTGACAAGCCGAACGGGGCGGCTTAGGCGCCTGCCCTTGTTTTACGAGCAATAAGGGACCTCCATGGGCCGTACACGCAAAGGGCGCGACATTTCCGGTTGGCTGGTGATCGACAAACCGGCCGGGCCAACCTCGACCGCCGTGGTGAACAAAGTCCGCTGGGCGCTGGGTGCGAAAAAGGCTGGCCATGCTGGCACTCTTGACCCCGATGCAACCGGCGTTCTTGCCGTAGCCCTGGGCGAGGCGACCAAAACCGTGCCCTACATCACGGACGCGCTAAAGGCTTACAGGTTTACTGTGCGGCTGGGTCAATCCACCAACACTGACGACGCGGAAGGCGAGGTGATCGACACCTCTGACACCCGCCCCAGTGATGACGACGTCAAAGCAGCTCTCGGATCATTTGTCGGCGATATCATGCAGGTGCCTCCCAAGTTTTCTGCCGTGAAGATCGACGGTGAACGCGCCTATAAGCTGGCGCGAAGTGGCGAGGACGTGGAAATCTCAGCCCGTCCACTTTGGGTCGAAGAGCTGATCATGACTGACCGGCCCGACGTAGATCACGTTACGCTTGAAATGGTGTGTGGGAAGGGCGGCTACGTCCGCTCGATCGCGCGTGATCTGGGCGCGGCACTGGGGTGCTTTGGGCATGTGCGTGAGTTGCGCCGCATATGGTCAGGACCATTCGAGGCCGAGGATGGGCTAACCATGGAACAGGTCGAAGCGATGGCCCACACCCCTGAACTGGACACCTATCTGCGGCCGGTGGCCGACGGTCTTGCTGACCTCCCCGAACTGCGCGCAACCCCCGAAGGTGCTGTGCGACTGCGCAACGGCAATCCGGGCATGGTGCAGGCATCGGACGTTGAATATGGCGATGAGGCCTGGGCGTCTCTGGACGGCGTTCCTGTTGCAGTGGGGCGTTACAAGTCCGGCGAATTGCATCCCGCGCGCGTGTTCAACCTTTGACACAAGCCCACTAAAGATGCGCTCGGAGCCCGAATGCATCTGTCGGGCCAATTACATCAAATGTTACAGAAATGGCTGAGTGATCAGCCCTGCGTGAGGTGTCTTTCGATTTGGAACCATACGGTCCATATCAAATCCATCAGACACACCCAACGCAGGGAAACATGACACATGACACAGATTTCACTCCGCACGATCGGCACAGTTCTTACTGCAGGCGCCTTTGCCACCATTGCCTTTGACACCTTTGGTCAGGCGCTCAGCCCGCTCTTTGGCTATGCCAAGCTGGCACCTGTCGGCCTCGCCGGTGCGTCGCTCAAAGCCATCTTTGGCGCTAACCCATCGGGGGCTGCACACCTTCTGCATGCACTGACGGGACTGATCTTCTATGCAGTCGGCTACTTTGCCATTGCCCGTCCGCTTCAGTTGATGATCGCACCACGTTTGCACTGGTCCGTGACGGCAGTGGCCTACGGCATCGTGCTCTGGGTTTTTGCACTTTATGTGATGGCCCACCTCGTCACAGGCAACAAGCCCTTCCTCGGATGGACTGGAATCACCTGGGTCGCTCTGTGGGGGCATATCGTTTACGCGGTCGTGGCAGCAGGAATTATGGAAGCCAAGGGCGCTGTTCTTGATCTGCGCAGGGATCCGGTGGCTGTGCCCGCCGAATAACCCGGCTTGATGATCGAACGTTTGGGTCGCGTGGCACAGCCGCGCGGCCCGTTTTTTTGACCAGCACCAATGCCCGTTGCGGGTTTCGCGTTACGCTGGCAAAACCCCCACATGATCACACGCACCCACATCAAAGGCGACGCACCCTCAACCGCCATCTACTCCGATTGCGAGAAGTATCGCTACAGCCTGACGCGGGTTTGGGACGACGGCGGGCGCCGTGTTAACTTTGTCATGCTCAACCCTTCGACAGCGACCGAGGTCCAAAACGACCCGACCGTCGAGCGATGCGAACGGCGCGCCCGCACACTCGGATTTGGTAGCTTTGCCGTCACAAACATCTTTGCGTGGCGCGATACGGACCCACGCGCCATGCGCGCCGCGATGGATCCCGTTGGACCCGAAAATGACGCCGCCATTCTGGATCGCGCAGCGTGGGCAGATCATGTGATTGCAGCTTGGGGAACACATGGCGCACATATGGATCGTGGGGCTTATGTGGCGTCCATGCTGCGCGATGCAGAACGCCCCATTTTCCACCTTGGTCTGTCCAAGGCTGGCCATCCCAAACATCCCCTTTATCTGTCGTATTCCCAAACACCCGAACCTTGGGTGCCAGTGCCGGTCAGGCTTTAATTTGCCATTAACCAATTGATCTAAAACACTTTGATTTTAAATATGCAGTCAGCGTAGTTATCCTCCGGGCATCTCGCCCAAGGACAGGATCGCGACATGTTGTGGCTTGCGGGATTGATGGGCATTTTGGCGGTCGGCGCAGTGGGCGTGATCGACATGGACACCACGTCAGAAGAGGCATCCTCCGAAGAAGATCCTGCAGATAACACCGCCATTGATGCCAACGAACAGGTTGGCACTGAAGATGTGTCTTCAACGAATGCTGAGGGTGCCGAAGGCGAAACAGTCGACGATCAGGTGCAACATGGGTCCGAGACCGCAGATACACTGACCGGTGGCGCTGGGGACGATTCACTCCATGGACAGGACGGCGACGATCTTTTGGCTGGCGAAGGCGGCGAGGACACTGTCATTGGCGGAAATGGCGATGACACATTGCTGGGTGGCGACGGTAATGATGCGCTACAAGGTTCAATGGGGGATGACCTGGTCAGCGGTAGCGCGGGCGATGATGCCGTACAAGGTGGCAGCGGGTCCGACACGCTCACGGGCGGAATGGGTTCCGATACCCTGTTTGGCGGCTGGGACGACGATATTGTCAGCGGGGTTGAAGACGACCCAAACACCGCAGAGCTGGATGACGCAGATACAGGAGATTTCCTGAACGGAGGTGGCGGCGATGACACGATTATCGCCGGTCAGGACGACACGGTGACCACAGGCGAAGGGGCAGACACAATTGTCGGTGGCAGTTGGATTGCCGAGGGCGGCACAGTCGACATCGTGGATTTCGACGCCAACGATGACAATATCCTTCTGATCTATGAAGACGGTGGCGACGTGCCTGATATCAGCCTGATCGGCGACGAAAACAATCCAGAGGTGACGCAGGTGTTTATGGACGGCATCGCCGTCGCCAATATCCTGAACGGTGCTGAAATCGGGATGGAGCATATCTCCATCATGCCGCTCAGCCTTGCCCAGTCTGCTGGAATGGCTCCGCTGTGATCCACAAGCCGGAATTGGGCATGCGAAAATAGGCTTTGCCATCCTCGTGATTCTTTCCTATACGCGCGCAATTCCGGTAATCGCCGGATGAAATGGCCCCGTGCTGGACGACATCCCGGCCGGCGGCGTCTCACTCTAACCTGCAAAGGAGATCCCGATGTCGATCACTGCTGAAGAAAAATCACGCATCATGAAGGAATTCGCGACCAAAGAGGGTGACACCGGTTCGCCTGAGGTTCAGGTCGCCATTCTGTCCTCACGCATCGCGACGCTGACAGAGCACTTCAAGACCCACAAGAAAGACAATCACGGTCGCCGTGGATTGCTGAAAATGGTGGCTCTGCGCCGCAAGCTTCTGGATTATACCAAAGCCAAGGATGAGGCGCGCTATCAGGACCTGATCAAGCGCTTGGGTCTGCGCCGCTAAGGTTTTACCTTGCAGATAAACCTGGAAAAACCGCGCTTGTTTGGCGCGGTTTTTTTGTGCCTCATGGACAGATGGTCTGCCCAAACGTGCAGCTTTGCTCGGGCGGTTCTAACCCAGTTTATCCCGCCATCCGAACTGCGGCGCGAAACCCACAAGCCTTTTGGCCTTGGCATTGGCGTAAAACGTCTCGTTCGACCCCATCTCGGCTGCAGGGATCCCTTCGTAATACCGCGCCATGATGTCATCCGTTTCCAGCGCAACCGAGGTGTCGTCGTTGGCGACGTTAAACACCTCGAACCCCAGCCCGTCAGTATCGAGGCAACATTGCACCATATGGCCCAGATCGCGCGCATCGATGTATCCAAAGATGTTGCGTAGGCGCAGGTCCGGGTTTTCGATATAAGCGGGAAAGTCCGTTTCGTATTCGTGCGGCTCAATCACGTTGTTGATCCGCAAGCCGTAGATATCCGCGCCCGAGCGGCGCTGAAAACTGCGCGCTGTGACTTCGTTGCAGACCTTGGACATCGCATAGCTGTCTTCGGGGATCACCGGGTGCTCTTCGTCGACCGGCAAGTAGTCGGGTTTGCGTGTCCCATCCGCAAAACAGATGCCATAAGTGGTTTCAGACGAAGCGAAAATGATCTTGCGCACCCCTGTTTTAACGGCAGCATCGATCACGTTGTAAGTGCCAAGCGTGTTGACGCGGTAGCATTCAGCGTCCCCCGTGACGAGGATACGCGGCACTGCGGCGAAATGGACGACGGCGTCAAATTTGGGCACGCCTGTGCCAGGTAGCAGATCGTCAAAGCCTGCGATGCTGGTGAGTGCGTCATAGACCTGTCCAAGGTCCGTCATATCGCCGAGACGGTCATCCACCCCGTCGAGCCCCAACGGCACGCGGTCGAAATTGACAATTCTGTGCCCTTGGTCACGGAGATATTCGCAGGCGTGTCGTCCGGCCTTGCCCGAGCCGCCGGTAAAGAGGATGCGCATCTGTAATGTCCTTTCGTTTGCCACCACTCTAGAGGGCGGCGCAGGTGTGGACCAGCGCGGTCCGGGCGCTAAGATCCGAAACATGGATGATCTGCCCCGCCTCGCTCTGTCTGTCCGCCAACCCTCTGCATGGGCGATCATTGCGGGGCACAAACTCATAGAGAACCGGACTTTGGGATCTATTCGCGCCGGGCGGATGGGACCGGGGAGGATTGCCTTACACGCGGCCCAAGGGCTTAAGGAAGACGAGTTTCGCTATCTCCATTGGCGGTTGGGTAAGCATGGCGTGCAGTGTCCGCATCCGCTGGATTTACCCCGTGGCTGCATCATCGGATCTGTCGAGGTGACGGGCGTGATTACCGAGTCAGACAGTGAATTGTTTGGCGGGCAGGCCGGTTTGACTTTGAAAGATCCCGTCCCGTGCCAGCCGATCCCCTGTGCGGGTGCTTTGGGCTACTTTGAATGGGTCCGCAGTGGCACACTGGCACCCCCACCGAAGTGGATGAAGGATTGGGGAAACCCCGGAGGAGGCGCCGCGGGCGATCTGTTTCCGGACGCCCCTATCGCCTTTGAACGCACCCCGAAAAAGCCTTGGCGATAGCCTGTTTCTGCGCGCTTTCCATTTGCCGCATTCTACTGTAGACGCGCGTCATCTGAAAGCATGGCGCCCGGACCTCAGCGCCCGCAAAAGAAGATAAAGGGGTCAGGGGGAATACGCCCCCTATGCAAATGGCGAAACGCGCCAATTTAGGAAACAGAAATGTTCAACGAAGTGAAAAAATCGATGCAGTGGGGCGAAGAGACGCTCACACTGGAAACAGGCAAGGTTGCCCGTCAGGCTGACGGGTCGGTCATTGCCACGCTGGGCGAAACCAGCGTTATGGCGAACGTGACGTTCGCGAAAAAACCAAAGCCCGGTCAGGACTTCTTTCCTCTGACCGTCCACTATCAGGAAAAATACTACGCCGCGGGCAAGATCCCCGGCGGTTTCTTCAAGCGAGAGGCGCGGCCCACCGAGAAAGAGACACTGACGGCCCGTCTGATCGACCGTCCAATCCGTCCACTGTTCGTCTCCGGCTTCAAGCACGAAGTACTGGTGATGTGTACTGTTCTGTCCCACGATCTGGTCAATGATCCCGACATCGTTGCGATGATCGCGGCCTCTGCCGCGCTGACAATTTCCGGCGCGCCGTTCATGGGCCCCATCGCCGGTGCCCGCGTTGGTTTCGAGGATGGCGAATACGTCCTGAACCCGACCGTCGACGACATGCAGGACCTGCGCCTGAACCCCGAGCAACGCCTCGATCTGGTTGTGGCCGGCACCAAAGACGCCGTCATGATGGTGGAATCTGAAGCCTACGAACTCTCCGAAGCCGAAATGCTTGGTGCGGTGAACTTCGCACACGAGCAAATCCAGCCTGTGATCGACCTGATCATCTCGCTGGCCGAAGAATCCGCTAAAGAGCCGTTCGACTTCCAGGCGCCTGACTACTCAGACCTTTCCGCTGCTGTGAAAGCGGCCGGCGAAGAGCAGATGCGCGCAGCCTTCGCGAGCTCTGACAAGCAAGAGCGTACGACGGCTGTGTCCGAAGCACGGGCTGCAATCCTCGCGGCACTGACCGAAGAGCAAGCCGAAGACCCCAACCTTGGTTCCGCCATGAAGGGTCTCGAAGCGTCCATTCTGCGTGGTGACGTTGTCAAAACCGGCACACGCATCGACGGTCGTAAGACCGACGAAATCCGCGACATCGTGTGTCAGACGGGCCTTCTGCCCCGGACACACGGCTCGGCCCTTTTCACCCGGGGTGAGACACAAGGTCTGGTCGTAACCACGCTGGGCACCGGCGATGATGAACAGTTCATTGACGCCCTGCACGGCAACTTCAAATCCAACTTCCTGCTGCACTACAACTTCCCCCCCTACTCGGTGGGTGAAGCGGGTCGCGTGGGCCCTCCCGGCCGCCGCGAAATCGGTCACGGCAAACTGGCATGGCGCGCGTTGCAAGCTGTGCTGCCAGCCTCGACCGACTTCCCCTACACAGTGCGTCTGGTTTCGGAAATCACTGAATCCAACGGGTCATCCTCAATGGCTTCCGTCTGCGGCGGTTCGCTTTCGATGATGGACGCAGGTGTACCGCTGAAGTCGGCGGTTGCCGGTGTGGCCATGGGCCTGATCCTCGAAGAGAACGGCGAGTACGCCATTCTGTCCGACATCTTGGGTGACGAAGACCACCTTGGCGACATGGACTTCAAAGTGGCAGGCACCGAAAACGGCATCACCTCGCTGCAGATGGACATCAAGATCGCAGGCATCACGCCCGAGATCATGGAAAAAGCCCTCGCACAGGCCAAAGCAGGCCGTATGCACATCCTTGGTGAAATGGCGAAATCCATCACCGGGGCGGCCGAGTTCTCCGAGCACGCGCCACGCATCGAAACCATGCAGGTGCCAACGGATAAAATCCGCGAAGTCATCGGCTCGGGCGGTAAAGTGATCCGTGAGATCGTCGAAGTGTCTGGCGCCAAAGTCGACATCAACGACGACGGCATCATCAAGATCGCATCGCCCAACGGCGAGTCGATCAAGAAGGCCTATGACATGATCTGGTCCATCGTGGCCGAGCCCGAAGAAGGCGCGATCTACACCGGTACAGTCGTGAAGATTGTCGATTTCGGTGCCTTCGTGAACTTCTTTGGCAAGCGTGATGGTCTGGTGCACGTCTCCCAGATCGAAAACCGCCGCCTGAACCATCCTTCGGACGTTCTGAAGGAAGGCCAAGAGGTGAAGGTCAAACTGCTTGGCTTTGACGATCGCGGCAAGGTGCGTCTGTCGATGAAAGTCGTCGATCAAGAGACCGGCGAAGAGATCAAGAAAGAAGAAGCTGCCGACGGCTAAGGTGCCTTCGGTCCGGTGGCCCGGCGCGTTCGGGCCGCCGGGTGTTTGGGTTTGGGCGCTATGCCCGACCTGGCCGTATTTCTCATCAATCTGGACGACGCGCCGTCGCGGCTGAAGGCTGCGCAGGTGGCGCTGTCCGTTCAGAACACGCAGTTCGAGCGTGTACCGGGTGTCGATGGGCGCGCCTTTGATCCCGCGACCATCCCGGGCTATGACGCTGATGGTGCGCGCCGCTACTTTGGCCGCGACCTCAACGGCGGTGAGATCGGCGCATTCCAGAGCCATTTGCGCGCGTTGGAGCGCTTTGTCGCCAGCGGTGCGGCCTATGGCCTGATCCTCGAGGATGATATCGACCCTGACGCGGGCGCCATGGACTTTGTCCGGGCCATCATCGACTGGCAGCGCGGCCGGTTTGCGCAGGATTGGCACGTCGCCAATCTGGGTGCCAAACGGCAAAAGATCACAACCGACGTCGCCGTGTTCGAACGCGGCGGGACCGAGGCGGTGCTGCGCCGGGCGCATTATTTCCCGATGCTGGCCACGGCACTTTTGTGGACGCGGCAAGGCGCGCAGGCGTTTCTGGATCAACACGCGGCGATCGATTGCCCCTGGGACAACGCGCTGCGCCGCTGGCTGACCGCCAACGACGCGGGGCTGGTGGTGTCACCCTGCCTCTTTGGCACCACGGGCGCATCAAGCCAGATCGACCCGGCCAAAGGGACCGCATTGCGCAGCCGCGAGGGCCGGGTACGGACCTACCGTCTCCGCCGAATGCGACGTCAATGACAAGCAGACCCATGCAGGCTGGATGGACGAACTGCTGGCCGATGACAGCCTCGACGATATCTTTGTGGTGGCCGATATCGACGCCTTTCCGCTGACCTATGCGGCCTATGAATGGATCGTGGGCGAGGCGGAAAAAGGTGCGATTGTCGGGCTCGCGCAGACGACCAATGAAAAGCGCCCCGACAAGATCTTTGCCGCGCCGATGTTCCTCGCGTTTCGGCGTGACGTGTTCAAGGCGCTTGGCGCGCCCACGATGCACCCCTACGACAAAGGGGACGTTGCCCAGATCCTCACAGATCTTGCGCCGCAACACGGTGTGGACGTGGTTCTGAAATACCCGACATTCGCGCTGCGCCCCCGCTGGGCACTGGCGGATCGCGGGGTTTACGGGACGGGTACGTTCTATGGCGATAACGAGTTTTTCCACCTCTACGCGTCGCGGATGCGGAACACGGCGGACCTGTTCTGTGCCGTGGCCGAAGGTGCCGTTACCGGCACCCACGATTACGACGCCTATCTGAAAATCATTGAAGACAAACCGGATTTGAAAACAGGGCGTTCGCTCTCGCAGATACTGCGAAAGCTCAGGGGGCGGATGAGCGCCACCTGACGCCACACAGGAAGACCATGAATACCACGACGCCGACCGTACACAGTTACTACCGTTACAACATCGAACCCCGCCTGCTCGACGCGCAAGCGCGCGTCTTTGACCACCTTGGCGTGCCGCTGGTGCAGGACCGCAACGACAGGCTGGACCATGCGGGCTGGATGAACGACCTGATGACCCGTGACGATCTGGACGATGTGGTGGTGGTGGCCGACATTGACGCCTATCCGCTCAAATTCGACGCATATGCCAGCCTTGTGGCGGCTGCAGAACGGGGCGCTGTCGCCGGCCTCGCGCAGACCACGAACCACAAGGATCCGACCAAGATTTACGCGGCGCCCATGTTCATCGCCTTTCGCAAGGACCTGTATCGCGCATTCGGCTCACCGGATCTCGGCCGCTATGCGACTGGCGATGTGGCGCAGATCATGACCGATATCGCGCAGGCGCGCGGGGTGGAGGTGGCGCTGACCTATCCGTCCTTCGCCGTGCGCCCGATGTGGCCGTTGGCGGATTACGGGATCTACGGGATCGGGACATTCTACGGCAATCACGACTTCTTTCACCTGTATCAGGCACGGCTGAGCGAAGCGGTGGAGCTGTTCTGTGCGGTGTCGGACGGGGTGGTGGCCGGGCGCCATGACTGGGCGCGGTATCTTGAGATCATGAGCCTCGCCCCGATCCAGAAAAGGCGGGGTCTGCTGTCCAAGACGGTGCACAAGGCAAAGATGCGGCTGCGGTCGCGCTGACCGCAACCGCAGCCGTGTGTGTCAGGTTGGTGCCTTGGTCGTGCGCAGGTAGGGCAGCACGGTGGTGAACTCGCCGAACTTGGCCTTGGCGTCCTCGTTCGACACGGTCGGCGGGATGATCACATCCTCACCCGGGACCCAGTTGGCCGGTGTCGCGACCCCCTTGCCGATAGAAGTCTGCAGCCCGTCCAGCGCGCGCACCACCTCGGCAAAGTTGCGGCCCACGGTCATCGGATAGGTCATCGACAGCTTCAGCTGCTTGTCTGGTCCGATGATGAACACCGACCGCACCGTCGCACTGTCGGCAGGGGTGCGCCCATCAGGAAGATATGCTTCCGCGGGCAGCATATCGAAGGCTTTGGACACCTCCAGCCCGTCATCTGCGATGATTGGGAAACCGGCGGGCGCGCCCGCGACTTTCTCGATGTCGCCCTTCCATTTCTTGTGGTCCTCGACCCCATCGACCGACACGCCGATCACCTTGGTGCCGCGCTTTTCCCATTCAGGGGCCAGCTGTGCGACCGCACCGAATTCAGTGGTGCATACGGGCGTGAAATCCTTGGGGTGCGAAAACAGAATGGCCCAGCTGTCACCGATCCAGTCGTGCAGCGAAAAGGTGCCGTGGTCAGTGGTGACCGTCAGATCGGGTATCGTGTCGTTGATGCGCAAACCCATGGTGTCCTCCGTCGGGATAGTTGCCGTCGTGATCAATCTAGGCGAAGCGGCGGCCTCTTGCATCCCCGTTCTGTGCGGTGTCACTGTGCATCAACGCATCGCCAGGGGAGAGCCGCCATGCTTGAAAGACGCGCATTCTATATCAATGGCCAATGGGTCGACCCGATCGCGGGGACGGACCACCATGTGATCGACCCGTCCACCGAAGAACCCTGCGCGGTGATATCGCTTGGCGGGACGGCAGATGCCGAAGCGGCGATTGCCGCGGCCAAGGCGGCGTTTCCGGCTTGGATGCACACCGATCCCGCCGAACGGATCGCGCTGGTGGAAAAGCTGATCGCGGTTTACGAGACCCGGGCCGAAGACATGGCGCAAGCCATGTCGGCCGAGATGGGCGCCCCCATCGACATGGCGCGCAGCCAGCAAGTGGGCGCGGGTACGTGGCACCTCAAGAACTTTGTGCGCGACGCCAAGGGGTTCGATTTTAACCGCCCGTTGGGGGACCATGCAACGTCCGACCGCATCATCAACGAGTCTGTCGGCGTCGCTGCCCTTATCACGCCGTGGAACTGGCCGATGAACCAGGTCACGCTCAAGGTCGGTGCTGCGGCCATCGCAGGCTGCACCATGGTGCTTAAGCCGTCCGAGGAATCACCGCTGAACGCGATGATCTTTGCCGAATTGATGGATGAGGCGGGCTTTCCTCCCGGTGTGTTCAACCTTGTGAACGGCGACGGGCCCGGTGTGGGCACGGTGCTGTCGGGGCACCGGGATGTGGATATGGTCAGCTTTACCGGTTCGTCACGGGCAGGGCGGCTGATCTCCAAATCCGCCGCCGATACGCTCAAGCGTGTGCATCTGGAACTGGGCGGCAAGGGGGCCAACGTCGTCTTTGACGACGCCGATGACAAGGCGATCAAGCGCGGCGTGCTGCACATGATGAACAACACCGGCCAAAGCTGCAATGCGCCCAGCCGCATGCTGGTGCAGCGCAGCCGCTATGATGTAGCGGTCGAAGAGGCGGCTGCGGTCGCCGCCAAGGTCACAGTGGGCCCGGCCAGCGCCGATGGGCGCCATATCGGCCCGGTTGTGAACGAAGTGCAGTGGACCAAGATCCAGGACCTGATCCAGCAGGGCATCGACGAGGGGGCGCGGCTGGTCGCGGGCGGTCCGGGCCGGCCCGAAGGGTTCAACAAGGGCTACTATGTGCGTCCGACCGTGTTTGCCGATGTGACCAACGATATGACCATCGCGCGCGAAGAGATCTTTGGCCCGGTGCTGGCCATCCTGCCCTTTGACACCGAAGAGGAGGCGGTCGAGATCGCCAACGACACCGTCTATGGCCTGACGAATTACGTACAGACACAGGACGGCGCGCGACTGAACCGCATGGCGCAGGCGCTGCGCTCGGGCATGGTCGAGATGAACGGGACCAGCCGTGCGGCGGGCTCGCCCTTTGGCGGAATGAAACAGTCCGGCAATGGCCGTGAGGGCGGTGTCTGGGGGATCGAGGATTTCCTCGAGGTCAAGGCCGTCTCCGGCGGGGCCGCTGAGTAGGTCGGCGCTTATTGGCCGGGAAACCTGACTATTCAACATCCCCAGACGCTGCGAATAATGCCCCCATTCTATTTTCAGATTGGGGGTATTTGTTATGGCAACTTTTTATCGCTGGGTTCCGCGTGAACATGCTGATGCAGCTTACGAAGCGGGGCTTGAATCGCACAATGGCTCCGCCACCTGGATATTCAGCATGGACACGCCCGGGTTTTATCGCCCCAGTGACAGCATCACCGGCAAAGCGTGGTTGCTAGCCTTTGACGTGTCGGACAATGCGTCCACGAACCTGACAACGCATAATATGATCAAGTCTACGGATTCCGATTTTAAAGGCGAAAACAAGCATCCGTTCAAGAATATCATCAAGGAAAACGAGGTGGGCGCCATCGGCATCGGCCGTCACCGCCAGAAAACAACCAACCTGCATACGACCACGCGGTGGGCCACAAAACGCGAGGTCGCCAGGGCCCTGAACATCAGTGAGCTGTCCGTGGATGTGAAATACCGGCCCGGCAAGACCTGGACCTGAGCCCCGGGTTACGCGGTGTCCGTGACCCGGCGATACAGGTGCCAGGTGGCGTGGCCAAGGATCGGCAGGACCAGAAACAGGCCCAGAAACGCAGGTAGCATCGCGGCGAGTGTCACGGCCGCGATGAACGCGCCCCACCCGAGGTAGATGAGCGGGGCGTCCGCCACGGCGCTGATCGACCGCGTCAGGGCCGTTATGAAATCGACATCCCGGTCCAGCAGCATCGGCATCCCCAACACGCTCATCGCGAATGTGAGTGACGCAAAAATGGCGCCCACTGCGCTGCCAAACAGCAGCATCATCAGGCCGTCTGCGGTCAGATACACATCCAGCGATGTCGACACGTTGGTCATGGGCGAGAGGCCCAGAAACAGGGCAAAGATCATGTGGCCCAGAAAGAACCAGAACAGGAACAGTACAACGACCATCACGGCGAGCCACGGCAATTGGCCGTTTTTTTGGGCCCACACGACCGAGACAACCTCGGAAAAAGGCAGCGCGTCACCCACTTGCCTGCGCCGGCTCACCTCATAAAGCCCAAGCGCAGCAAAAGCCCCGATAAGCGGAAAGCCCAGCACCGCAAGGATCAACCAGAACGTGGTGCCCGTCGCATAGGTGATCGCCGCCATGATGACCCCGACGACGACATAGAACCCGGCAAAAAACAGGCCCAGGTGCGGTGCCGCGACAAAATCGCGTACACCCGCACGCAGGCTCCCCGTCAGGTCAGCGAGCGTGGGGGACCGCAGATCGGGTGCTCCATGTGGACGGTCAGACATGGGCAATAGGTAAATGCCCGAGCGCGCGGCTGTCAAATCCCCTCAGAACGGGGCCGCCGCGCGAAACCGCATCATCTTGCCGCTGTCCGGATGCTTGATCCGCAGCTCTTCGGAATGGAGCATCAGGCGCGGATGGTCCAACGCCTCGCCGGTCGCATAGAGCGGATCGCCAAGGATCACATGGCCAAGCGCTAGCATGTGCACACGCAATTGGTGGCTGCGCCCGGTCTGGGGCATCAGCCGCACCCGCGTCTCGTCGGCGCTGTCGCGCAGGACGCGCCAGTCGGTGATCGCCGGCTTGCCGTTTTCGTGGTCCACCTGCTGGCGTGGGCGGTTGGGCCAGTCCACGGCAAGCGGCAGGTCCACGCGTCCGGTCTTGGGGCTGAGCCGTCCGTGCACACGCGCCACATAGGTCTTGCGTGTTGCGCGCAGCTCGAACTGTTTGGACAGGAACCGTTGCGCGTGCGGCGTGAGGCCAAAGACGATCACACCGCTTGTGTCGCGGTCGAGCCGATGCACCAACAGCGCCTGCGGCCAAACCGCCTGCACCCGCGCGATCAGGCAATCGGCAAGGTGTTCGCCCTTGCCCGGTACACTGAGCAGGCCCGCTGGCTTGTCCACCGCGAGGATTTCGGCGTCGTCGTGCAGGATCACCAACGGGTCCTGCGGCGGGCTGTAGTCACTGCTCATGCCAACCGCCTGACAAATGCGCTGCATCTGTGCAAGGGCCTTCACGATCTCGCGCGCGTTCGCACAGCGCCTTTCCATGCGCTCGCAAATGTGCACGCATGCGCGCATGCGTATGATCCTTGCCCTGTTGCTGGCCCTGCCCACCCTTGCCGCTGCCCAATGCGGCCCTGACGCCCCCTGTGAAATTGACGGGGGCAGCTATCACATGATCGACGGCGGTGGCGGTCGGAAGGGGGCACCGGCGCTGGTGTTCTTTCACGGGCACAACGCAACGGGGCAGATGATCTTTCGCGGCGGGATCAAATCCGCCTTTGCCGAGGCGGGCTATGTGGTGATCGCGCCGAACGGCACACCGATCGCGGGGCGCGACAGCCGACGTTGGGCCGGGCGCGAGGGGGGCACGCGCGATGACGTGGCATTTGTCCTGGATGTGGTGGCGGATGCGCGGTCGAGGGTGTCGATCCATCCCGACAAGATCTACGTCGCCGGATTTTCCGCTGGCGGATCCATGGCGTGGCTGATGGCCTGCAAGGCGGCGGATCACTTTGCCGGGTTCGTGTCCATTGCCGGGGCGTTGCGCACGCCCAACGACACGGTCGACTGCCCCGGCGCACCCGTACGGTTTTTGCAAATCCACGGCTTCGCCGACAATCAAGTGCCGTTCGAGGGGCGCGCCATTCGTGACTGGCATCAGGGCAGCCTGTGGGACAGTCTGACCCTGGCCAAGCGCGCCAACAGCTGCCGGACCCACCCGGACCGGATCGACATGGGTGACCCGTTCCGGTGCCGCGTCTGGGACAAGAGCTGTGACGCGGGTGCCATCACCTTTTGCGAGCACGATGGCGGCCATGGCATGCCGCGCGGGTGGACCACACTGGCGCGCGACTGGTTCGAGGCCGGTTAGACCTTCACCCGCTCCGACTTGGGATCATAAAGCGGCTTGAGTGATGCCTCCGCCACAACCCGGGTGCCCGCCACGTCGATCTCGTAGGTCGAGCCCAGCACGTCCGCCACCGCCTCGCCCTTGCAGGGCACATAGCCCATGCCAACGGCGGCTCCCAGATGGTGGCCATAGCTGCCCGAGGAAAGATAGCCGACAATCTCGCTGTCGCGCACGATCGGCTCGTTGTGATAGAGCAGCGGCTCGGGATCGGTCAGCTTGAACTGCACCAGCCGGTTTTCCAGCCCCGTCTCCTTTTTGCGCAGGACCGCGTCGCGCCCAATGAAGTCGGGCTTGTCGGTCTTGACGGCAAAACCCAGCCCTGCCTCCAGCACGTGATCCTCGCAGGTGATGTCGTGGCCAAAGTGGCGAAAGCCCTTTTCGGTGCGGCAGGTGTCCATCATGTGCATCCCGCACAGCTTGAGGTCCATGTCCTGTCCGGCCTCGTGCAGCACTTCGAAGACATGGCCAGCCATGTCCGCCGGCACGTAGACTTCCCAGCCCAGTTCGCCCACATAGGTGACGCGGTGCACGCGGGCGAGCCCCAGGCCGATCTCGATCTGCTGCGCGGTGCCGAACGGGTTGGTGGCGTTGGTGAAATCCGCAGGGCTGACGGCCTGCAACAGCTTGCGCGCGTTGGGGCCCATGATCGCCAGCACGCCTTCGCCCGCGGTGACATCGGTGATCACGACGTTGAAGTCCCCCTTGTGCCGCATCATCCATGTCTGATCCGCCAACCGCGTGGCCGCAGGCGTCACCACCAGATAGCAGGTCTCGCTGAGGCGGGTAACGGTCACATCCGCCTCGATCCCGCCGCGGTCATTGAGGAACTGGGTGTAGACGATCTTGCCCACCGGCACATCGTATTGCCCGCCGCCCACATGGTTCATGAAGGCGGTGGCGTCCGGCCCCTCCACCCGGACTTTGCCGAATGACGACATGTCGTACATGCCGACATTCTCGCGGATCGCGCGATGCTCTTCGGCGACGTTGTCGAAAAAGACCTGTCGCTTCCACGAGTATTCGTATTCCGCGTTCTGCCCGGGGCGGGCAAACCAGTAGGCACGCTCCCATCCGGCCAGTTCCCCCATGACAGCACCGTGCTGCAGCAGGTGCTGGAGAAACGGTCTGCGGCGAACGCCACGGGCGGTCGCCTTTTGGCGATAGGGGAAGTGATCGGCATAGAGCAGGCCCAGCGTCTCGGTCGCGCGTTTGGCAAGGTAGGTCTTGTTGCCCATGAAGGGCTCCATCCGGGCAATGTCCACATCGCCCAGATCGAACGGTTTCGCGCCGTCTTCCATCCATTGCGCCAGCGCCATGCCCGCACCCCCGGCGGATTGAATGCCGATGGAGTTGAAGCCGCACGCAACCCAGACGTTGTCCATCTCGGGCGCAAGGCCGAGGTGGTAGGCGTCATCCGGGGTAAAGCTCTCGGGTCCGTTGAAGAACGTGTGAATGCCCGCTTCGGCCAGCATCGGCATGCGGTTCACGGCCGCCTCGAGGATCGGTTCGAAATGGTCGAAGTCTTCGGGCAGCTGGTCGAACTCGAAGTCCTGCGGTATGCCGTTCACGGCCCAGGGCTTGGCGTTCGGCTCGAACGCGCCCAGCATCATCTTGCCGGCGTCTTCCTTGTAATAGGCGCATTCGTCCGGCACGCGTAGGACGGGCAATTGGCTCAGTCCGGGGATCGCCTCGGTCACGATGTAGAAATGCTCGCAGGCCTGAAGGGGAACGTTGACGCCCGCCATCCGACCGACCGCGTGGCCCCACATGCCGGCGCAGTTGACCACGTGGTCGCAGGTGATGTGGCCGCTGGTGCCATCCTCGCCCTGCCAGTCCACACCGGTGATGCGACGCCCCGCCTCGCGCAGACCGGTGACGGCGGTGCGTTCCTGCACCCGCGCACCGCGCTGACGCGCGCCCTTGGCGAGGGCATGCGCGATATTGCCCGGGTCGCCCTGGCCGTCCAGCGGCAGGTAGACGCCGCCGGGCACGTCCGTGACGTTCAGGTGTTCGTACCGGTCCTTGATCTCGTTCGCCGCAATCTCCTCAACCGCGACACCAAAGGCGCGGGCCATGGCGGCTTGCCGGTGCAGTTCTTCGCGCCGCTCACCGGTGAGGGCGGCAGTGATGGAGCCGACACGCTTGAAACCGGTTGCAACGCCCGTCTCGGCCTCGAGCCCGCCATTAAGTTCCTGGCTGTACTTGGCGAGTGTGGTCATGTTCGCCGTCGCCCGCAGCTGCGCGATAAGGCCCGCGGCATGCCACGTGGTGCCCGAGGTGAGCGCCTTGCGTTCAAGCAAGACCACATCCGTCCACCCCAGCTTGGTCAGGTGGTAGGCCACCGAACACCCGATGACTCCGCCACCGATGATGACGACGCGGGCAGATGTGGGCAGGTCGGGCATGACAGGGCTCCTTGTCAGACGATTGTGTGGCCCGCGTCGCGCAGACGTCGGGCAATTTCGGCGATGTGGGCGGGGCTGACTTCGCAGCAGCCGCCGACGATGGTGGCACCCGCATCGACCCAGCCCATCACATGGTCCGCATAGAGCGCCGGGCTGAAGTCGCAGCGGGTGGTCAGGGTGTCCACGGTGGGCTTGGCGCTCAGGAACCCGTCAGAGATCTGTTCGAACCCGTTGGCATAGGCACCGATGGACTGAGGTGCTGTGGCCAGTTCGGCAAGTGCTGCGGGGATGACTTCGGGGGTCGAACAGTTGACGAGTACGGCGTCTGCATCGCCTGTGACGTCCAGCACATCGCGCACCGGCTCGCCGGAGCGCAGGCGGCTGCCGTCGCGGTCGTCGACGGTGACGGAAATCCAGACGGGCGTGCCTGCGTGTTGGGCCGCGGCAAGGGCATCGCGCGCATGGGCCACGCAGGACACCGTTTCGAACAAGAGCACATCGACGGCAGGGGCCAGCCGATCCACGATTTCGCGGTATATCGCGACGGCCTGTTCCGGGGCCGGGTGCAGGTCGGGCCGGTAGCTGGCCCCGATCGGCCCGACAGAGCCGGCGAGGCGCGGCGCGGTGCCTTTGGCCTCGGACAGGGCGCGGTCGTACAGCATGTCAAAAGCGTCCTCGACATCCGTGCCCTCCAGCCGGTCGCGCAGGATCGCATAGGTGTTGGTCGTCGCGACGGTTGCGCCGGCGGCGGTAAAGTCGCGGAGGATTTCAGCCACGCGGACGGGGCGGTCCACCAACACGAGAGTGGACCACAAGGGGGTAGGTGTGTCCCCGGAGCGGTGGATGAGTTCCTGGCCCATGCCACCATCGAGAAGCGTTACGTCAGCCATTCCAGTTCCTTCGGTCGAGCCGGAAACCGACGCGGTTTCCGGTCCGTTTTCCGTGTCGGAAAACGGTTACGCCCGCAACCTCTCGTTTTCAGGATCCCAGAGCGGTTGGTCCGGCTGCACCGTCGCGGCATAGCGTTTGCCGTACATCTCGATCTCGAGCGCGGTGCCCGGTGTCGACAGTTCCGTCCGGACCACCCCCAGCGCCACGGACGCGTTGATGCGGTGCCCCCACGCGCCGGAGGTCGTCTCGCCCACAACCGCGTTGCCGTTCCAGATCGTGGACATATACGGCGCGTCCTGTGCGCCTGCGTCCACCAGCATCGTCACGAAACGCTTCTTTGACCCTTGCTGCTTTTCGTTCAGCAGGGCCGCCTTGCCCGGGAAATCCTGCGCCTTGTCGAGTTTGACGAACCGGTCCAGCCCGCCCTCGAACAGGGTGTAATCGGTAGACAAGTCGCCCTTCCACGCGCGGTAGCCCTTTTCGATGCGCATGGAGTTCAGCGCGTACATGCCGAATGGCGTGGCACCCCCGCCGATGATCGCATCGTAGATGGCCGGGATGTCATCCAGCGCGGCGTGCACCTCCCATCCCAGCTCACCGGCAAAGCTGACCCGGACGAGCATCGCGTCGCGACCGGCAACCCTGGCGGGCTGGTGCGTCAACCAGCCAAGGCTCAGGTCTCCGTCGGTCAGCGGGGCCAGCAGGTCGCGGGACTTTGGCCCGGTGACGATCAGCGTCGATTGCTCGGTCGTCTTGTCGCGCAGCGTCAGGCCTGCGGGCAGGTTGTTGCGCAGCAGCTCGCCATCATGCCATTGCGCGCCTGCCGCCGTAATCAGCGTGAAGGCGTCCTCGTCGAAGCGCAGCACGGACATCTCCGTCAGGATGCGGCCCCGGCTGTCGGAGAAATAGGCAAGGTTCAGACGGCCGATCTTGGGCAGGGCACCCGTGATCATCCCGCGCAGCCACTCGGCAGCGCCCGGCCCCTTGAGGTCAAAGCGCGAAAAGCCGGGTAGGTCGAGCACACCAACGCCGTCGCGCACCGCGGGCACCTCTTCGCGGATGCGCGCGTGCCATGGCCCTTCACGATCCCAGGTCTGGGCTGCCTCGGCGGAGGTATCGTCGCCGTCCTTGGCAAACCAGTTGGCGCGTTCCCAACCATTATAGGCCCCCATCTGGCCGCCTGCGGCACGGATGCGGTCATCGACCGGCGACAGCTTCTTGTCGCGGCCCGCAGGCCATTCGAAATGTGGAAAGTGCATGCCGTATTCGTGGCCATATGTCTCCAGCGCCTTGGCGAGGGAATAGTCGTGGTCGGCGTAGTCGGTGTAGCGGCGCGGGTCGGTTGCCCACATGTCCCACTCGGTCTCGCCGTGCATGATCCATTCCGACAGCACCTTGCCCGCGCCGCCGCCTTGGGCGATCCCGAAGGTAAAGCAGTGCCCCTCGAACGCATTTTTCACACCCGGCATCGGGCCGATCAGGGGCAGGCCGTCGGGCGCGTATGGAATGGGACCGTTGATGTTGCGACCGACGCCCGCCGTGCCACGCGCAGGCACACGGGCCATCGCATCCTCGATATAGAATAACAGCC
>ERZ1740072.96-NODE-96-length-46171-cov-5.326958_pt1 | contig 46171 bp, 46 predicted proteins | sample MGYA00581733_ERZ1740072 | MGnify/ENA primary metagenome ERZ1740072 (study PRJEB43018, sample SAMN04849741) | marine metagenome | isolation source: floating plastic debris | place: Pacific Ocean | collected 2008-08-30 | study: EMG produced TPA metagenomics assembly...
GTGTTGATTCCTCGCCCTGAAACAGAAATCCTTGTCGATCTCATTGTGAAGCGCTTGCAGAAGGTCTCTCTGGAAAAAGCAAGTCTTTGGGATATATGTACAGGTAGCGGCGCTATTGGTTTGGCGTTAAAAAAAACGTTTCCTTTGTTGGATGTAACTCTGAGCGACTCTTCTTCTAAAGCGCTTGCAGTCGCAAAGAAAAACGGAAAAAAACATGCTCTTGATGTATCGTATCTTAAGGGCGATCTTCTACAGCCTTTTGCGGGAAAAAAGGCCCGTTTTATTGTGGCTAACCCCCCTTATCTCAGTCAAAATGCGTATGCCAACTCTTCTTTAGGCTTGAAAAAAGAGCCGAAAGAAGCGCTTATTGGAGGGGAAATGGGCTGGGAGATCTACGCGCAATTTGCTCAAGATCTGCCTGGTTATTTAGAGCCTCAAGGTGCGGTTTTTTTTGAAATCGGTTACGATCAAGGGGAGTCTGTTCCTGCGCTATTTCATTCTCCTTGTTGGGTTAAAAAAGAAATTTTACAAGATTGGTCTGGTCAACCCCGTTTCTTTTTCCTTGAAAGAGAATGATTTTCTCTATATTATATACGTCATATCAATAGTATTTTTTTAGCTAAAAAATCTGTATTATGTTGCAAAATCTAACAAAAAAATTGCGAAATGCATTTGCCTGCATCGGCAAGGGAAAAACCCTAACCGAAGAGAATTTAGCGGAGGCGATCCGTTCTGTGCGCCTTGCTCTTCTTGATGCAGATGTAAACTACTCCGTTGCAAGTCAATTCATTAAGAAAATTAAAGAAGAAGCTGTTGGAAAAGCCTTGATCAAATCGGTAAAGCCCCAAGAGCAGTTCACTAAAATTGTCCACGATGCCTTGCAAAAACTTATGGGGGAAAAAGAAAGCCCTCTTCTTTTTGAAGGGAAACCTTCAGGGATTATGCTGTGCGGTCTTCAAGGCTCTGGAAAAACGACCCATTCCATGAAGCTTGCGCATTTTTTACAGAAAAAGCAGCAAAAAAAAGTATTGGTAGCAGCTTGTGATTTACAAAGGCCTGCTGCTGTCTTGCAATTGCAAAAGCTCGGTAAAGACCACAACATTGCTGTGTATGCAGAAGAGGCGAACAAAAATCCGGTTCAGGTAGCAAAAAATGCCTATGACTATGCATTTCGAGAGAAATATGATGTAGTGATTTTTGATACAGCAGGTAGACTTCATCTGGATGAAGGATTGATGCAGGAGCTTCTTGCAATTAAGCAAGCTGTTCTTCCAAAAGAAATTCTGTTTGTTGCCAGCGCAGCAACAGGCCAAGATGCGGTAAAAACAGCAGAAGCTTTTCATAACAAAGTCTCAATCACTGGCGTCATTTTAACGATGCTTGATGGAGATGCAAGAGCAGGCGCTGCACTATCTATTCTTGCTGTCACAAAGCAGCCCTTAAAATTTGAGGGTACAGGGGAAAAAATTGCAGATCTTCAGGTGTTTCATCCAAAATCGATGGCGGATCGCATTTTAGGGATGGGCGATATTGTCAACCTTGTCCGAAAAGCAGAAGATGCTTTTAGTAAAGAGGAAGGCAAGGCAATCGAGCAAAAACTACGCTCTGCTACATTTACCTATGCAGACTACTTGCAACAAAAGCGAAATAAGAGAAAAATAGGTACTCTTAAAAAACTAATGAAGATGATGCAGGGCGCCGACTTCTTTCCCTGCTCGAACAAGTCGCGAACGCGTTTTACAGAAATGGAAGCGATCATCCTTTCTATGACCTTAGAAGAAAGAGAAGAGAAAGTAGCTCTTTCTCGATCGAGAAAAAAGCGGATTGCAGGTGGATCTGGGACATCAGAAAAAGCTGTTGAAGAACTTGCAACAAGATTTAAAAAGATAAAACAATTTTGCAAAAAAATGCCTAAGAATATGAATAAAATGGGCAGTTTTCGCGATATACAAAAAACAATGGGAAAAATGAAATGGCGTTAATCATTCGTTTAAGACAACAAGGAAATAAAAACCGCCAAACATATCGTTTGGTTGTAATGCAAAAAACTGCACCAAGAGATGGTGCATATGTCGATCTATTGGGATGGTACAATCCTTTACTAGAAAAAGATATGCAGTTAGATGCCGATAAAATAGAGCACTGGCTATCTAAAGGTGCAGAGATTTCAGAGAAAGCAGCAGCATTAGTAAAGCGCTTTTCTCCAGAAACACTTGCTAAAAGAGCAGCAGCCAAAAAACTTGCACTTTTAAAGGCTAGAAAAAGGCGTAAAGCAAGCAAAGTAGATGGCTAAACAGTTTCATGTTCTATCTCTTTTCCCCGAGTACTTTTCTAGTCCCTTTTCCGTAAGTATATTGCGGAGGGCGCAGGAAAAAAATCTCCTATCGATAGAACAAGTAAACATCCGAGACTTTGCTATCGGAAAACATAAAAAAGTCGATGACCGCCCTTTTGGTGGCGGTCCGGGAATGGTGATGATGCCAGGTCCATGTATCGATGCGATTAGGAGCGTGAAAACGCCCCAATCAAAAACAATTTATTTATCGCCACAAGGCTCTTTGCTCAATGCAAAAAAGTGTGAAGAGCTTGCAAAAGAAGACCATTTGATCTTCGTTGCAGGCCATTATGAAGGGATCGATCAACGAGTCATCGACGAAGAGGTCGATGAAGAGATTAGCATTGGGAATTATGTACTACCCAGCGGATGCGCTCCAACCGTTGTTTTGATCGAAGCTATTGCCCGTTTTATTCCAGGAGTATTGGGTAATGAAGATGGACCTTATGAAGATTCTTTTGCAGGCGAAACCGCTTTTGAAGGGCCCCAATATACAAGGCCTCAAGAGTATGAAGGATTGCAGGTGCCCGAAGTATTGTTAAGCGGGCATCAGAAAAATATTCAACAATGGAGAAAAGAGCAGGGAGCTGTAAAACTACGTAAGATGCGCCCAGATCTTTGGAAAATCAAGGAGTAATGCAGTGAGCATAATTGAGGAACTAGAAAAACCCCATATGAAAACCGATCTTCCTACATTTCAAGTAGGTGATACAGTAAAGGTATCTGTAAGAATCATCGAAGGAAACAAAGAAAGAATTCAGGTGTTTGAAGGGCTTGTGATTGCAAAAAGAGGTAGGGGATTATCTGAATCTTTCTCCGTATATCGACAAGCTTATGGATGTACCATGGAGCGTTTGTTTCCTTTACACAGCCCTAGGATTCAGAAAATTGAAGTAATCCGAGCGGGTAAAACCAAGCGCGCTAAGCTGTACAATATTCGTGGTGAAAAAGGGAAAAGAGCAAAAGTTCGCGCCCGTTTTAACTCTCCTGCGAAAGCAGCAGCGGTGCAAGAGCAGAAAGAAGCTCCTAAAGAAGATTCGTCTGCTTCATAAATCTTGTGTCATTATACGCTTTAGATGAAGAATTTCGCCGGCAAGGTTTTTCCCTTGTTGGCGGAGTAGATGAAGTAGGAAGGGGCCCTTTTGCAGGGCCTTTAGTTGCCTGCGTTTGTACATTTCCATCTGAATGTACCTTTGATGAACTCAACGACTCCAAAAAATTAAATAAAACACAAAGGCAGCGTATCTACAACGCTTTGGTTCGTGATCCTCGGGTATCTTTTTCTCTTGGTTTGGCAGATGTAGCCACCATTGATCGTTTAGGAGTGCATAAAGCGGCGTTTTTTGCGATGGAAGACGCCTACCTAAAAATGAAAAAAAAGCCTGACTGCTTACTAGTAGATGGGCCTCATCCGGTTGGACCAAAAATCACAGCTTTTCAAAAGCCGATTGTTCAAGGAGACAGCAAAAGCGCGGTCATTGCAGCAGCTTCAATTATCGCAAAAGTTCGGCGGGACTGGATCATGAGCCGCATGCACCTACTTTATCCTGAATACGGCTTTGATACAAACCAGGGATACGGCACAAAAGACCACAAGGAAGCGCTAGAAAAGTATGGCCCTACCTTGATTCATAGGACATCATTTAAGCCGGTACAACTTGCTATGAAGTAGGCATTTTTTTAGCAAGAGTACTTCGGATAATCTCTTGAAGATTGCGGGGTGGTTTTTGGTAAGAATGATTCCTTTCAATACCCATTGCCCAGCCTTTTTTTACTTCTTTTGCAAAAAATATCCATTTTTGTTTTTTCATAAAAACACCTCCAGAAAATGATGTATTTATATATTTATATCTTCTTTTTTACATTAACAATTTTTTGTTTTATTTTTTAATATATTTTTGCAAAATTATGTATAGTTGATAAAACAAAAGGTTTTTTATGGAAAGTATGACAGGTTTTGGTGCAGCGGAAAAAAAGACACCTGCAGGACTTTTGCTACTCGAGCTGCAGTCGGTTAATCGCAAGCACTTAGATGTGTCTGTGATCTTACCAAAGGAGCTGAGCTTTTTTGAAATGCCGCTTCTACAAACATTGAAGCGCTCTTTTTGTAGAGGGCAAATTACAGCCCGTTTGTATTTTGCAGTAACCGAAGAAAAAGTATCTACATCTTGGAGCATACCTTTACTTTTAGAGATGCAAAAAGCCTGGCAAAAAACGGCAAAAGCCCTAGGCTATGCAGAAAAAGATGTGTCTTTAAGTTTTTTAGTAAAGCAGCTAGAAGAGTCGTCTATCCAAGTATCTTACCGGGGAAAGTTGTGGGAAAATATTGTAGAAGAGCTGACAAAAAAAGCGGTCATTGCCCTGAATAAAACCAGAAAGCAGGAAGGAAAAGAACTAGAGAAAGATCTTAAAAGTAGATTACAGCTTATTGAAAAACATCTCAAAGCGCTGGATGTAATTTCTCCATCGATACAAAAAGAGATGGAACAAAAGATGCAAGAACGGTGTCAAAACTTTACTTATTTACCCGATCATCAGGAAAAAATTGCAAGAGAAGTTGCGATCTATCTCGATAAAATGGATGTAGCAGAAGAGATCACCCGCTTGAAGCACCATTTGACAGAAATGCGCGCTTTAATTGAAATGGATAAGAGTTTGACTGGTAAAGAGGGGACTTTTATCGCGCAAGAGATGCTTCGTGAAATGCGGACAATTCTTTCAAAATCTTCTTATCTTCCCGTGATTCAAAAGGTGCTTGCTATGCAAATAGAAATTGAGAGAATTAAAGAGCAGATGCAAAATGTGCAGTAAAAAAAGAACAGGGCTTTCCTTTATTTTGAGCGCGCCTGCAGGTACAGGTAAAACTACGCTTGTTGATCGCTTAGTAGAAGAATTTCCCCATATAGTAAAAAATATTTCCTACACTACTAGAAGAAAGCGCGATGGAGAAGTAGACGGTAAAGATTATCTATTTCTTACCAAAGAAGATTTTTTAAAAAAAGAAGACGATTTTTTAGAAGTAGTCGAGCTTTTTGGAAATAAATATGCGACAAGTAAATCTTTAGTCCAAAATAACCAAGCAAACTCGCTACACACAGTCTTTGTCATCGATGTAGAAGGAGCTTTGCAGCTGAAGAAACAGATTCCGTGTATTTCCATTTTTGTATCGCCTCCTTCTCTTAACGCTCTTACATCCCGATTAAAAAAAAGAAGTAGTGAAAATCCAGAAGAAATGGCTGTGAGGATCAAACGTGCAAAAAAAGAGCTTGAGATGGTAAAATATTACGATTATCATATTGTTAACGATGTGCTTTCTACAGCTTACGAAGCATTAAAAAGTATTGTAATAGCAGAAGAGCACCGAGTCACCGATTAAGCAGTAAGGAATACCATGGCGAAAAACCCACTGACCAATGAAAGAATTAAAAAAATGTTTAAGGGAAATTTTCTCTTAACAAATTATGCAATTCATATCGGTAGAGATACCATCTTATCTGGCAACTTTTCTAATCTTGACGCTTTGTTAGAAGATATTAGAAAAAAAGCCCAAGCAACCAATGAAGAAGATAAAGGGGATTTAGGCATACTATAATATGGACCGTAAACTCATTACCTCGGCCCTTTTATACGCTAATGGCCAGGTTCATTTAGGTCATATTGCAGGAGCTTATCTCCCAGCTGATATCTACGCCCGATTTGAGCGTCTGATTGGAAATCAGGTGCTTTTTCTTTCTGGTTCAGATGAATATGGCCTGCCTATTACTCTATCTGCTGAAAAAGCAGGAAAATCTCCTCAAGAGCATGTAGATCATTTTCATGAGGTAAACAGCAGATTATTTTCCCGTTTATCCTTCTCCTTTGACTATTTTGGTAGAACGACTTCTTCTTTGCATAAAGATCGCGTATTAGAATTTTTCCATGATCTACAGAAAAATGGCTATATCGAATCAAAAGAAGAAGATCATCTTTATTCAGAAAGTGAGGGGAAATTTCTTGCAGATCGCTACGTAGAAGGAACGTGTCCTAAATGTGGGTTTAATCCAGCAAGAGGTGATGAATGCCCATCTTGCGGAGCAAATTATGAATCAATCGATTTACTTAAACCCCGATCTAAACTGACAGGCTCTCCTTTAATTCGGAAGAAAAGCCGCCATTACTACCTTCGGTTCGATGCATTTAAAGATCGATTAACCGATTGGGTAAAAACAAAAAACTGGAAAGAAAATGTATATAAATTTTCTTTAAAGTACATCGAAGATCTTCGCCCAAGAGCTATCACAAGAGACTCCAACTGGGGTATTCCGATTGCTTTAGATACCGGTGAGAAAAAAGTTTTTTATGTCTGGTTTGATGCGCCGATTGGCTATATATCCATTGCCCAAGAATGGGCAAGAAAACAGAAAAAGCCCGATGCTTGGAAAGAGTTTTGGTGCGATTGTAAAACGGAGCTAATCCAATTTATCGGTAAGGATAATATCCCTTTTCACTCGGTATTTTTTCCCGCTATGTTGATGGGGCAAGATCAACCTTACCACCTAGTAGATGAACTACCTGCAAATGAGTTTTTACGATTAGAGGGAAAAAAGTTTTCTAAATCCGATGGCAACTACATCGATCTTTCTCAAATGCTATCAGATTATCAACCAGATCAGATCCGATACTATTTAGCCGCCAATGCTCCTGAAACATCTGACGCCGATTTTACCTGGAAAGATTTTCAAGCAACTTGTAATGCCGACCTTGTAGGCAAACTAGGCAACTTTATCCACCGGGTATTGGTGTTTACCCTCCAACATGGGGGAGGGGATATTCCTAAAGAGGCAAAAGATCCTGTACAAGAAGATACTACCTTTAAAGAGCAGCTAGAAAACGTAACTTCTCAGCTGAAAAAAAGCTATAAGGGTTTTCATGTAAGAGAAGCATCTTCTCATCTAATGAAAATGGCCTCGTTAGGAAATAGCTATTTCAACGAAAAAGCGCCTTGGAAAAAAGTAAAACAAGGTCTAATAGAAGATGTGCAAACTACCTTGTTTTTTTGTTTTTTATGTATCCAAAGGCTGGCTTTATACATGAGTCCTATTTTGCCTACTACAGCAGAGGCGATTTGGCGCTCTTTAGGCTATAAAACACCTTTAGAAAAAGAGCGTTTAGATGCTCTACCCGAGCTTCCAACAGGAGCTCTTCCACCTTCTCCCAAGGTATTATTCCAAAAAATTGAAGACCATATAATTGAAAAGGAGCAAGCTATGTTAGAAAAACCTGTACCTACCGTTTCTCCTATCAAAGAAGAAATCGATTTTTCTGATTTTACTGCACTCGACCTAAGGGTTGCAAAAGTACTTTCTGCAGAAAAAGTAGCAAAAAGTAAAAAGTTATTAGCGCTTGAAGTAGATATTGGTATCGGCGTAAGAAAAGTTGTGTCAGGTATTGCTCTGCACGTAACACCTGAAGAGATCATCGGTAAAAAAGTGCTATTTGTAGCTAACCTAAAACCAGCAAAAATCATGGGTATTCAAAGTGAGGGAATGATTTTAGCTGCAGGAGATGGCAAGGATTTAGAAATCCCTAAAATTGTAGATCTTCCAGCTGGAGCTATTGTCAGTTAAATAAATCCAAATAGATAGGCTCTGCGATTTTCTCTTCAGAAAGAGCCTTTTTTAGCCCTGTTTTTCTACGAAATACCTGGTCGTTATGAATCGCAATGGCAACCGCTTTTTTTGTTCCTAAAAGAACAACAAATCTTTTACCTCTAGTGACCGCTGTGTAAAGTAAGTTACGGCAAAGTAGAGGGTAGTGAGAAGAGTGCATAGGTACAATCACACAAGGAAACTCACTTCCCTGCGATTTATGAATAGAAATTGCATAAGCTAGTTGCAGCTCATCGAGTTCAGAAAAATCATATTCAATTGTTTTGTTTTGATCAAAAGCGACCAGGACCTGCTTGGAGACAAGGTTGATTTCTATGATTTCACCTAGCTCGCCGTTAAATACTTTTTTCTGGTAATTGTTTTTGATTTGCATCACCTTATCACCTGGATGAAGCACTCTTGAGCCATGATAAAAAGGTTTGCTGCAAGGGTTGAGGACTTTTTGTAGACGTTCATTTAAAGCCGCCGTTCCGATGGCTCCTTTTTTCATAGGGGATAGCACTTGAATGTCCCAAATAGGATGAAAACGCTTTTTTTCTGGAATCGTTTTGGTGATTAAAGACTCGATGGTTGTTGCAATTTTTTCAGGATCTTCTTCGATATAGAAATGAAAATCGCTCCAATCGTAATGACCTACATCTGGAAAATCACCTTGATTGATTTTATGAGCATTGATGATGATTTTTGATCCTGCGGCTTGTCGGAAAATTTTTTGCAATTTTGTGCTGGTGATTTCATGAGAATCGATGAGGTCTTTTAATACATTGCCAGGCCCTACCGATGGCAGCTGATCTACATCTCCAATTAAAAGAAGTCTTGCATGGTCTGGCACGGCCAAAAGAAGCATGTGCATCAGTTCGGTATCCACCATACTGGCTTCATCTACAATAATTAAATCAGCAGACAAGGGGTTTTGTTTATTGCGCTTAAATCCTCCAGAGATGAAATCAATTTCTAGTATACTATGCAGGGTAAATGCTTTTTTTTTGGTGATTTGCGTCAGTCTTTTGGCCGCTCTTCCTGTAGGAGCGGCAAGTAAAATCTGTCCTGTGATTTTTGATAAAATCGTTAAAATCGCTTTTGTGATGGTGCTTTTTCCCGTACCAGGTCCTCCCGTTACGATATGTACGTTTTCTTCTAAACAGGCTTTTACTGCGATTTTTTGTTCATCAGCAAGCGTCATAGCAAGTTCTTCTTGAACCCACACAAGCGCTTTTTCTACATCGATCGATCGCATGCGAAGAGGAGCGTTTTGAATCCTTTTGATTTCTCTTGCAATAGATATTTCCGCTTGATAAAGAGCTTTTACCCATACGGATACTTCTTCAGAATCGCTTTCTTTTTGCATCACAAGAAAGCCTTGTTTTTCTGCCATTTCTAAAGGAGCTTGTAAAGCGGCTATATCTACTTCTAATATGCTACTTGCTTCTTCTAAAAGAGCGCTTTTTAACGCGCATGTATGTCCCTTAGAGCTAAGTTCCCAAAGGGTATAGCTAAGTCCTGCGATTAGACGGTCTTGAGAATCTTTTGCAAACCCGACGTTAAGAGCAATCGCATCGGCCATTTTAAACCCGATGCCAAAGATATCTTTGGCTAAGTCATACGGTTTTTCCTGTACTTTTTCGATGCTGCGTTCTTTATAAACGCGGTAAATTTTTTGCGCATAAGCAGGGCTAATATGGTGGCCTTGCAGAAAAATCATCACATCGCGAATCGCTCTTTGTTCTTGCCAAGAAGCGATAATCTGTTGCAGCCTTTTTTCGCCTAATCCAGGAATTTGACAGAGTTTTTGGGGAAAGTTTTCAATGATATCTAAGGTATTTTCTCCAAACTTTTCCACAATTTTTTTTGCGTATACAGGACCTATTCCCTGAATCATCCCCGACTCTAAGTACTTCTGTATGCCAACAATACTAGACGGCGGCGTAATAGAGAGCTTTGTTACATGAAACTGCTTGCCATGATGAGAATGGTTTTGCCAGCTACCTTTTACTGTGACGCACTCACCAACTTTTACATTGGATAAATGCCCTAAAATCGTGACCAAAGAAGAGGGGTTTTCTCTTTGTAGCCTTGCGATCGCGTAGCTTTGATCAGGGGCTTGGAAAAGGATTGAGGCAATCTGCCCTTTAAGAGATTCTTCCATAGGGACTTATATTTGATAATATGAATACTCATTGTAGCATAGATCATGAAAGCCAGTAAGAGAAATTTTTGACATTTTTTTTCTACCTTATCTAAAGTAGATTTGTAAAAAGAATAAGGTGCATCTTATGAGTGTTACACCTCCTGACTTTTCAATTATGATATGTACGTTTCTTGTTTGTTGTTGGTTGAGATCATATCTATAAAAAGCGAATGACTCCATTTAAATGCCCACAGCTCAATAGAACATTTTTTAGGAAGCTGATAGAAAAATAGTTGCCATTTGTGGATGCAAAGCTTTATATCGAGCGGATATTTTCAAACGCTTTGGAGATACAGTTAAAGCTTCTAAACAAAAAAATTGCAGCAGCATGTACTTAGGTCTCTTTTTGCCGTACACGCAGCTGGAAATGTTTCCATAGAGCTGAGGCTGATGAAAGATTACTTGCTATTTAACGCGATGAATCAGTAAAATCGGTATAAAATATTCCGGGTTAGCTCAGCGGTAGAGCAGTGGACTGTTAATCCATTGGTCGCAAGTTCGAATCTTGCACCCGGAGATTTATTCATCGATATGACGCCGCAAAGATCGTAGACAACGGTTTTACTGGTGCTACCAGCAATTTTTCCATCTCAATTTTACTCTCGAAAAGACGAAATTCAGAAGTTCCTGTTTTTCCTTTAATTTCGAACTCATAAAAATTTCCTTAGCACGTTTAGCCAAATCCAGGACCGTTTTTGCTGTGATGAGATACTTCGTCCCCGTTGATATGCTCCCTCATTTGATTCGTAATGCTACGCTGCCGTGCTTTGAATGACTTTTAAATGTCCGTTGTGATCATGTCGTGTAAGCCAATAGGTAAGGAGTTATTTTGACCCTAAGGATTTTTGCATATTTTTGTAGTTTTTTCAAATCGGGTTTGTGGTTTTTATCACGCAAATAACGCCGCAATGCTTTAATGGCAATTTCGTGGCTAAGATACCGGAAAGCGTCAACTACGCAACGCTCTTTGTCAAAGATTTTTACCTTATACTCTCCCAACATCATCTCTGTCTTGCCTAAATCAATATTACGCATTCTTATAATGCGGCTATCAGGTCGTTTTGATGCATAGGCGCGATTGGGAATCGCAATCCAAACTTCTCTCATCACTTGATCTGTCAAGTTATAGATGCAGAGTGCTGAAATCAGACAGATCACTCCTTCTCGGATCGAAGTTGTTGCCCATGCAACATGTTCCAAAGGAAAAGCGACTTTCTGTTCATAATCCACTGAACGATAGGCGCCTGGGTAAAGGCGTTCAAGGACACCTATTTTGACAAAATAGGCAAGAGCATGCCTGGGAATGCCCTTGGATTCTGCATCTTTTACCGTAAATAAGGGAACCTCTAGGAAAGGTCTCAAAATGTGAAAATATTTTGACTGTCTCATACTTGAATTCTACAAATCCTACTCATTCAGGTCAATTGAGTTGATTTTGTAGACTGAGCTACCAGAAGTAGAAAGGGAGCAAATTGAAACTTCTTTGGAGAAGCTTGCCCAGTCAACAGTTCGAAGTGTGTCCAGTATCTGGAGATTTGCTGTTTCCTGTTTAGATTCATATACCCATTTAAAAAATCTCATTGGAAACTGACTACTTTTTGTTTGATTGGGAATGTTAAAAAGATAATAAATTTAAAATATTTTTTAACTATTTTAAATAAAGGAATATTATTTTATAATATTTATTAAATGGGAGTTTTTGTGATTGTATCTAATAGCAGATTTAATCTGCCTTATTTTCATACGAAAAAAAACCTTTCCGATCTGAACAACAACTATATTAGCCGGTTAAAGGGAAAATGGTCTAATCTTGGATTGCAAGATCAATGGTTTAATGATGATCTTAAAGGAGCTACAACTTTACTGGTTACTCGTTTGATCTTTCCTATTTTAGGTTTTCAAAAAACGCGAGATGTTCTGGATAGTGAAATCCGATTTAATCATGAAAAAAACGGCATCGAGATACGGATGCAGGGTAAATTTGTTCTGGTTAAAGAGAAAATTTCCAATCAGTTTATCTTTTCCAAAGAAGGAGGAGGTACAATTCAACATGCTATAACCAAGAAAAATTGGACTTATTTAGGAACAAATGGTCTTTTGCCTGTTGATCGTTGGACCCATCGTGAATTTTTGCCTGTAGTGCAGTTGAACTCTACTCAACTTCTACGATTGAGAGAGCATACAAACAAAAGCTCAATCGATAATTGCTTTATTCAGATTGTGACTGTGCCACGAAATGTATGGAGCAGTCCCAATAGTTACCTGACTGGCTTGAAGCAAAACTACAAAAAAAATGTGCCGTTGCATGCCTATGTTCGTTTAATTGATAAAGACGGTTTTGTGTATAGCACAGGGTTTGGATCAACAGATGAACAAGATCAGCTGCAAAATGAAATGGGCTATTTTTCAACGATTAATGGAATGCCGACTATACTCGATTATGAAGAGTTTAGGCCTCATAAAGGACGCGTTACAACTACTTATCCTATTTCATTAGATAGATTTAATCAGACATTAAACAAGATTAGAGAAGATCGACGTAGTACTATTCGATTTAATATTCAGATTCAAAATTGCAATACTTTAGCAATAAAGTATTTAAAAACAGCAGGGGTGGACTTCCCTTCTATAAATATGAGTCTAAGAGATATTATTTATGAGACTTTGCCTGATGTATTGCAGTTTAGAAAAAGTAGAGAGATATTCAACAAATATACTCCTCAGCTTGTAAAACTGCTGGTGAATGGGATTTACACGATACTTAGGACTTTAATAGAGTATTTAATAAGTATTTTGATTTTAAATCCTTTGTTCATTCTATATGGGATAAACAGATCGTCAAAGTTGACTGATCGTAAATCTTCAGAAGATCTGTTGATCGCTGCAAAACGCAAAATACACCTTTTTTCTAATGCCTTTGATTTGCAGGTGGACTTTTCATTGAAGACAATCGAACGACAGCTTAGTCATTCTGATGACAATGGAGTCACATGGGTTCATAGTTATAATGGGCCTAATCTGTCTATTGTTCCTAATCAAACGAATCAAGTAGCTGATCGCGCTCTACTTCATCAGTTGCAATCGATTTATTCTTTAAAAAACATGGTCCTTTAGTCACGTGATATAAGACCCTTGTAGATTTAATAATGGAAGGGTAATTCGTTCGAATGATCTTTTGAAAAAACTTTTTGCAGTTGGCTTTACAATAGACGCATTAAAAAACTGAAAGCATATTCATTAAGTGTGTATTTCAATGCAAACCGAAGCCAAAAAAGAAGGGGGGTATGTTTTTAAGGTTGTATCTTCCACATCAATAACAATTGAGCCCCCAACACCGTTTGCAAATGCTATACAGGTCTTAATTAATGCTTCAAATTTTGGAAGTGCTGATTTGAGTTCTATTGTTTTAGATTCCCTTTCCTCAAAAAATTGTTTTTTGCGCATAATTGCACCAACCTTATCATAATTGCACCAATTGCACCAAATCTATAATGATTCAGATTAGATCGATGATTTAAAATGGGAGGAGTTTTTTTCTAAGTAATTGGTAATTAACTGTTTTCTGGTTATTTTTTTGTTGAGAAGAGGCTTTAGTCTATAGGTGGTTTTTTCGCTTATAATTGCACCAAGAGCATACGATCTATCTTGGTTAGTCTTTACGTTGTCCCATTGATAAAAATTTATTGATAAAATGTGCATGTAAACCTATGATGCAAAGCTATTTTTATCAAAAAGATTTTTACCATACTACAGGGTCTACTATGAAAAAATATCTACGCTTGTTGCTTGTTTTTGTCACACCTTCTTTGTTTTCTGCAGAAGTGCCGATGATTTATTCTTTAAAGCTGGGATCTTCTGAAACCCAAGAAGAAGCGCTTTTTGTGCAGCATGCAAAAAACAGCTTTGCAAAGGCTTTGCAGCATACCTCGCGCCTTTCAAATCAAGACTTCATGAACACGCAGGCTGCGGCAGATTGGCGGGGCTCGGTGATCAAAAATGGACGCAAAAGTTCATTAAAAGATTTAACCGAATTTAGAGAGTACCACTTGCTGAATAACCTCTGCTCTTTACCAGGCTCATCTCATTTACACGTAGGTCTTCTTGGGGGAGACTCATTTGTAGCTGCTTTATATGGCAATGAACTATCCCTTGTGCAAAAGGTGGGGCTCGATTGGTTTAAGGAGTGTACTGAAGAGCTTTTTTATAGAAACTGTTATACTTTTTTACCTCAAGATAGTTTTCGGATTATTAAAAGCGCTTGTTTTTCAATTAACAAAAATATATTTACTCACCCGATCAACATCTATTTTTACGACGCAGATCATACAGAGGAAAGCAACCGAAAAGCTTTTACTGAATACAACGATCTTTTTGCTAATGTATTTATCGCGGTATTTGATGACTGGAACTGGGACTTTGTAAGACGCGGCGCATTTCGGGGGTTTGATGAATTAGGTTATACCATTTTGTACCAAAATGTATTGGACGGAGGAAAAGAGCCTTTGCGTAAATTGCAATATGTGGCGGTTATTCGAAAAGATCGATGGAGATAAATTAGGTGTTTTTGATGAAGAATATTTTTTTGCGCTCTATTTTCTTCCTCTTTTTTTGTGGCAATGTCTATGCAAGTTCTTGGGAACTCGGTCCATTTACTAGGGTGGATGCAAACAGACCTATTTTAAAAAGCGATCCTTTTTCTTCGTTTTTTTGCCCTATGCTGCAAAAAAACGTTTTTTGGGAAAGTGGTCATGTGTTTAATCCTGGAGCTGCTTTATACCGCAATCAAGTTGTAGTGATATATAGAGCCGAAGATAACTGCGGCTCAGGTTTAGGCAATCATACATCTCGGTTAGGGTTTGCTATCAGTGAAGATGGCGTGCATTTTACAAAAAATAGAGCGCCTACTTTTTTCCCTCAAGAAGATGCAGAAGCTGACTACGAGCATTTAGGCGGATGTGAAGATCCTCGTATTGTACAAAGAGAAGATGGTCTTTATGTGATGACATATACCCAGTGGAACCGGCAAATTGCTGTACTTGCTGTTGCAAGTTCTAATAATTTGAAAGATTGGAAAAAGCATGGGTATGCATTTTCTCAATCGATGCGTAAAAAATGGTCGAAAGCAGGAGCCATTGTTTGTAGAGCAACAAAAGACGGATTAATAGCTGCAAAAATCCATGGTAAATACTGGATGTATTGGGGAGAGGGGACTGTTTATGCAGCGACTTCAGAAGATTTAATTCATTGGACCCCTATTTTTGATCAGGACCGAAGATTACTACCCATCTTAGAACCAAGAGCATCGCATTTTGATAGCCTTTTAGTAGAACCTGGCCCGCCAGCTATTTTGCAAAAAGATGGAATTCTTTTATTATATAACGGAAAAAATTCAGGGATTAGAGGGGATAAAAGGATGCCAAAGTGGGTGTATTCTCCAGGTCAGGTTTTATTTAATAAGCAAAAACCAACGCAAGTGCTGCAAAGAGCCTCAGACTGTTTTTTAACACCTGAAACGTCCTACGAAAGAAGCGGCCAGTATGGTGCGGGAGCCATCTTTGTGCAAGGATTAGTGCCCTATCAAGGATCATGGTATCTATATTACGGCGCAGCTGATTCAGGGATTGGCGTTGCTACTTGCCCTATTGATGAGATGGAATAATAGTATGGTTTTACTTCGCTTGATTTTTGCTTTTCTTATTCCTTTATCTTGTTTAATGACAGATCAGGTAGCTGATGTGGATCTTACAACAGATATCATCATCGACACAAAGCAAATTGGATTTGAAGAATATCCCGATGCATTTAACCCATCGATTTTAAGGGTAGATGAGGGGTTTTTGTTGAGCTTTCGTTTTTGTCCCGATATCAAAAACAATCCCTATTATTGCCGGATAGGTCTTGCTTTACTCGATGAAAATTTAGAGACAATTATTGAGCCTCATCTTATTAACACCCGATTGTATACACACCAGGTACAATCGCAATCAGAAGATGCTAAGTTATTTCGGTACCAAGATCGTATTTTTCTGATTTATCATGATAACGACAAGGAAACAAGCCCAACGATTAAACAAAGAAGGGATATGTTTATTGTAGAAGTGTTTCTGCATGAGGGAAAATACCTAGCAGGTCCTCCTTTAAAACTGCGAGCGGTGCACCATTATTCTACGCAATTTTGGCAAAAAAATTGGTCTGCCTTTACCTTTGATGATCAGCTTCTGATTTCCTATACGATCAATCCGCATGAAATCTTGACGTTAGATTTTGCAACAGGCGACTGTAGTTATTACTGCTCTTCTTACTGCCCAATTAACTGGATCTATGGAAAGCTTCGAGGAAGCTCTAATCCCCAGCTAATCAATGGAGAGTATTTTGGTTTTTTCCATTCGGGACGAGTGGTCGCTTCAAATGCATCTGCAGGGCTCAATATGTGGCATTATTTTTTTGGCGCCTATACATTTTCTGCAGAGCCTCCCTTTGCTTTAACGAAAATATCTCCCTCTCCTATTTTAGCAGAAGGTTTTTATACCGACTCTGAAAGGGAAAAGCGGGTAATCTTTCCTGGAGGCTTTGAAATAAGCGGAGATACGGTCTATTTAGCCTATGGTAAAGATGATGCAGAAATATGGATTGCTACCCTTAATTTTTCTAGGCTGTATGCATCTTTGATTTCGTTAGAGCCCTAGCTTCTTTTTTCCTACAATTGCTCGAAAAGTATTTATTTGCTTAGGTTGATTCTTATTCAGGGATGTATATGAAGAAAATTGTCATTGCAAAAGAATCTTTGCCTCAAGAAACCCGCATCGCGATTACCCCCGATCTGGTGCAAAAATATGTCCATTTGGGCTTTGAAGTGTATGTAGAGTCTTCTTTAGGAAAACATCTAGCATATGAAGATCAAGATTTTCAGGATGTAGGAGCCAAGATTTTTACTGATAAACCCTCTATTTTGAAGCAGGGAGACATCCATCTTCGAGTCAATACAAGCTCTTTAGAAGAGATCCTTTTGATGAAAAAAGGGGCGATTCATATTAGTTTTTACGATGCGTATCAAGACGCCCCTTCTACAGAATTATTTCTAAAACAAGGTATTACTGCCATTAGCCTGCAGATGATTCCGAGGACTACTTTGGCGCAGAAAATGGACGCTCTATCCTCGCAGGCAAGCATCGCAGGTTATGCAGCGGTTTTACTTGCAGCCAATCATCACTCTACTCTTCTTCCGATGATGACAACACCTGCAGGAACTATTCGCCCTGCTAGCGTTTTTGTGATTGGCGTCGGCGTCGCAGGGCTACAAGCAATTGCAACGGCAAAACGGCTCGGCGCTAAGGTATCTGCTTTTGATACCCGCCCTGTAGTTGAAGAACAGGTAAAGTCTCTAGGCGCGAAATTCATTAAAGTGGATTTAGGTGAAACAGCAGAAACAAAAAATGGCTATGCAGTTGCTTTAACTGAAAAACAGTTGGAAAAACAGCGTCAAGAAATGGCCCGCGTTGCTGCCACATCAGACATCATCATCACAACAGCTGCTTTGGTAGGAAGAAAAGCGCCTATCATCCTTACAAAAGATCTACTCAGTCAGATGAAAAAAGCTCCTCAACCTGTTATTGTGGATATGGCGGTAGAAAGCGGGGGTAATGTTGAAGGAAGCGCGCTTGGTGAAACGGTGGATATTCATGGTGTAAAGGTGATTGGCCCCCAGAATTTACCCGGCTTTTTTGCCCATGATGCAACGGCTATGTACTCCAGAAATCTCTATGAGCTTTTAGCGCATTTCTGCAAGGAAAAGAGCTTTTTTCTTTCCTTGGACGATCCCATTTTGTCTTCCTCTGTTGTCACGCATGCAGGAGATATTATTCATAACACCATTTCAGAGCTACAAGGAGTCTCCTAATGGATACGGCATTTTTACTCATATTTCTTTTGATGTTAGCCTCTTTTCTCGGCTTTGAATTGATCGCTAAAGTGCCTTCTACTTTACACACTCCTTTAATGTCAGGCGCAAATGCTGTTTCTGGAATTACCCTTCTGGGCGCGATGATGGCATCGGGTATGGAATCCACTTTTTTTGCTAAATCTTTAGGCCTCTTGGCGGTAATTTTTGCCACAATCAATATTGTGGGCGGCTATCTGGTAACCCATCGTATGCTGGGTATGTTCAAAAAAAAATAGGACCTATACATGAAATTTTTCATAGAAAGCGCATATTTTCTTGCGTCTATCCTCTTTATACTCGGCTTAAAAAAACTCGGATCGCCAGATTCTGCAAAAAGAGGGAACCTTCTTTCTGCCTGCGGGATGCTGCTAGCTGTCGTAGCTACTCTTGCCCATGAAGAGATCGTATCGATTCCATCGATTTGCATTGCTATGTTTGTAGGTTCTTTGATTGGCATTTATATGGCGCAAAAAGTAGCGATGACAGCTATGCCTGAAATGGTAGCGCTATTAAACGGATTAGGCGGGCTTTCTAGTTTATGTGTAGGAACAGCTTTTGTTTGGAGCCGCTCTATAGTTACTCCTTTAGATTCTCTTACTTTGGCGCTGTCTATTTTTATTGGCGGCATCACCTTCACAGGAAGCGTAGTTGCTTGGGGTAAGTTAAAAGGGGTGTTGCCTACAAAATCGATAGTATTTTTTGCACAAAAAACGCTGACCTCTTTGCTTCTTTTTGCCTCTGCTTTTGTAATGACTTTTTTAGCAATCGATCCTGCTGCAGGAAGCTATTTTTACGCCTGTCTTATTGGTTTTTGCCTTGTGTTAGGCCTACTTTTTGTCTTTCCTATTGGTGGAGCTGATATGCCTGTTGTGATCTCTCTTTTAAATAGTTATTCAGGGCTTGCTGCATCGGCTAGTGGATTTGTGATCCAAAATTCTCTTTTGATTATTTCAGGGGCTTTAGTTGGCACTTCAGGAATCATCCTCACATCGATTATGTGTAAAGCGATGAACCGTAGTTTATCTCATGTTCTTTTTAGCGGATTTTCTCTTAAAAGCGCTTCTAAAAAAGCGGGAGAAAAAGGCTCTTATAAAAGCATGCAGCCAGATGATGCCTACTACCTATTAGAATCTGCAAAAACAATTCTTGTAGTCCCTGGATATGGACTTGCTGTAGCGCAGGCGCAGCATTCTTTAAAGGAGCTTTCTGCACTCTTTGAAGAAAACGGTTCAGACGTGCGTTATGCAATTCATCCAGTAGCAGGCCGCATGCCAGGACATATGAACGTATTATTAGCAGAAGCGGGTATATCCTACGATGCATTAGTTGAAATGGATGAAATCAACCCCACGATGGAGCAGGTAGATGTATGTATTGTCATCGGAGCAAACGACGTAGTCAATCCTTCTGCAAAAGAAGACACCTCTAGTCCTATCTACGGTATGCCTGTTATTGAAACGCATAGAGCGAAAAATGTGCTCATTTTAAAACGCTCTATGGGATCGGGTTTTTCTGGTATTGAAAACCCTCTATTTTTTAAATCCAATGCAGCTATGCTTTTTGGCGATGCAAAAAAGACGCTACAATCGCTAGTCACATCTATGAAAAATGGTTAAATCGGCTTCTTAAGCCTCTCTCTTTTGCTATTTGTATCTTTTCACCTTGTATTCCATCAATAGAACTAAATTTTTCATTGAGTTTACAATGATATATATAGTGTTAAACTAAGTGGGGCAATTGGAGTTAGGTAGAGCAGTGATTTGTAAGCTAAATTATACGGCGCTTTCTTATCCGGTTTTTTTGAAAAACATCCAAAAAAAAACATACCACTTTTTTATAAAGTGGTATGTTTGTGTTTTAGATAGCATTTTTTGCATGCAAACTAAATGTAATTGCCTACATAAAGTAACGCGCCGCTCTATTTACTGCTCCTACTAAATTGTACAGTCCGTATTGAGCAGGTCGAAAAACACTGCTGTTGAGCCGTTTGTTATTGTGGATACCTGTTGCAAATTCCTTTTGCAACTTTTTATGTCGTTTAATTTGCTCATCAGTGCATTCGATTCTACGCGTATGCTGTGGTAATTGCGGGCTAACAAGAGTGAAGCCTTCCTTGTCCTGGAGGTAGTTACTGATCTGACTGTAATTTCTCCTTTGAGCTCTTTCTAGTCGGTTGAACTGAGTACTACTGCTAGATTGACGGAAATATTCCTCGCGGATTTTTCCATTATTGTAAAAGTTTTTCGTATGCGCCTCTTTGAGGCCGGTTTTAGGGTTTCGAACACGAGTGACTCTAAAATTTAGGCCTTTTAAGGCTTTTTCCCCACACATCGGAACAAGATCATTTTCATGAGCATAATAAGAAATAGAAAAATTTTGTCTGATTTGAGGGTCTACCTGCAAGTTACGGTTCCATTGATCAATTGTTTCTTGATCTAGCTTTGGCGCGCACCACGCATAAGCGTTGACCTTTTTGATCACAAGATTTTTTAGTGCTTTCCAAGTAGCAAGCAAGACTAACATACGTTGTACGTCAGCTCCTCCAAGAGAATGGCCCGTTACTTCAAAGTGCTTGCAACCGCTAGCTTGCAAAATAGCTAAAATATTTTGTTCGCAATTGTCAAATGCTGTTTTACCAACACCTGTTGGATCAAGGTCTCTTTGTACACTGTTTACCCCATTTGTTCCTCGACACTGGATATGTAAAGGTCCCTTGCCATGTAGCGGAGTCCAAAATAGCAGGTGCACGCCGTCTTTATGAATTTGAGCTTTTAATACATAGAGCTGTTTTTCTTTTTGCTCGCTCATTACTTCTATGATCATACCGTTTTTTAAAGATTCTGGTAGAGAGTAGGATGCTTTTGCTTCTAATTCCCGAAAGGGGTCTACAGCACTTTTCAAAGAAGTATTTTTCATTGTTTCATTGAAAAGGTGATCATAAAGACCTAGTCGAATATCTTTACTTTTTTTTCCTTTTTCTATCAGTACTGCCGCTGCTTTTGGATTACAAAAAGCCTGTATCAACTTGCGTAGCTGATAGGCAGGTAGATCTCTTACTGAATATACTGGGGAAAAATCCATAGGATTTAAATGTTCTAGAGCAGCGCAAGGATGTCTTTGCTTAAAATTGTAAAATTCTTGGTCCAAATCCTCCAGATTCAAATGATGGCGTACTGCCACAAGCCAATGTAATTTATCTTTATCGGTTAGTTTATTTGAAAATTTGTTGTAGAAACGGGAGTGGTTATCTCCTTGAAATACTATTTTATCTACAACAGATGAGCCATAAATACTAGAGAGGAGGTGGATAAATTTTTCTTTGTTACAAGTATTTAGTAACTGTTGCCCACAGGGAGCGCTTTGAATAGCTTCGCATAGTTTGCGTGTGTAATGATCTTTTCTACTTTCTAAAGGCTGGAGCGCAATTGGAGCTAGCATTTTAGATTGTTGAGCAGATACTTTGTTTTTGGTAAATAAATGAGAAGCTCTTGATAGGGGGCGTATGTTTCTACCAAAAATAGTAGGTGCTGGATTAGAAAAGTGCTTTATAGATGCTACAGGCTGAAAAACACGAGGTATTGACCGAAAAATATTCATGGTTCCCTTTTACGAAAATAAATTGATGAAATTGTATTAATAATAAGGTAAACAGAACAATTACGTCAACAAAGCGTTCAGATAGAAATATTTTGTAACAACTTCCAAACAGTTTCTGGTGAAATTTGTTCTAAACAGGCAGGTTTTTTGTGCGACCTTCCTTGAAATAAACAGCGCTGTTTATGACAGGGAAAACAGGAAAGAGAAGAATGTATATGCGCTACATTTTTTCCTATAGATCCCACTTTTTTTGGATCGGTAGGGCCATGTATACCGACTAAAGGCCTATTTAAAGCGCCTGCTAATTGCCCCAAACCAGTATCGACAGAGACAACGCCTTCAGCTTTCGATAAAATCTTTGCAATTGCAATAAGAGATAGTTTAGGAAGTACAAGAGCGTTTTTTGTTTTTTCTGCGATCCATTCTGCCCGTTTTTTTTCTTTTTCAGAGCCCCAAAACAAAACTACTTGATGAGGTATTTTTTGAATTAAACGGGCAAAAAATTCTGCAGGCCATAATTTTGTTTTCCAGCTTGCCGCATGAATACATGCGTAATATCTATTTGGAAGCTCTAATGGAAGAGGATTTTTTTCTTTAGGGATATGAATAGAGAAATTGGGAGGGCTTTTTGGCTTAGGATAGCCTAAAGCTAATGAGAAAAACTCTCGAAGGTGTTCTACTGCATGCTGATTTCTAGACACAGTGTGCTTGATCTGGTAAGCAAAATGGGCGATGTATTCTCGGCAAGAGCGCTTATCTAATCCAACGCGTTTGCCCCTTGCTAGAAGAGAGATAAGAGCGCTTTTCCAGTTGGTCTGCCCATCTAAAATTAGGTCGTATTTTTTTAATCTAAGCTGCTTAATAAAGCGGCTAATGGCTGGAATCGATGTAAAGGGTTTTTTTCTCCAATGCCTATGATCGGTTAAGATGATTTTTTGAATATGGGGATGGAGTTTTGCGATATCTTGAAAATTTGTATCGATTACCCAGTCAATTTCTAAGGAAGAAGCATGTTCTACAGCGTCGGTTATGCTAGCTAGCGCATGCACAATATCTCCCATAGAACTCAGTTTGATAAACAGAATACGCATGAAAAAATCATATACAAAAGCGAACTTTCCGACAATTGTAAGGTGTCTTTTGTTCGCTTTTGTAATGCACTAGTTTGTTTATGCGTCTACTGCTTGGAATTTTGATGGTACACCTCGTCTTTGCATCGCTTTGATGGCGATAAATGCAAATATCGTAGTTCCAAGTAGGTAAAATCCAGGTGCATAGATCACATTTGTGACTTTATATAGCCAAAGGGATAAAGACGCAGAGGGAGAGCCAATGATCTGTGAGCCTAAAGCGTAACCTAAAGCCACAATTAAAAAGCGGCTTTTTGCTGGAACCTGTTCGATAGACCAGCTATAGAAAGGCGCTGCAAATAAAATCCCTAAAATCACAAATACCGTACGCACAATGGAGGAAATAATTAACGATCCTGTGCTTAAAAGTGCAAAACCTGGAATAGCCACTAATCCTAGGCAGATTGCGCTTCTACTCATGATGTATTCTTTGCCATATTTTGAGGAAATATACCCAGCTACTGGTAATAACATAAGGTCTAAAAGTAGTAGATAGCTATTGATACCTACAGCTTCTTTCTTTGATATAGAAGAGATCAAGGGTAAAAAACCGTTCATAAATGTTGTGCTCATTGAATAGATAGTATAGGAAAGTCCTGATACAGCAATGATTGCTAAAAGTTCTTTAGGGTATTTAAATAGTACTTGTAGTACGTTTTTCGCATCGGGACGCTCATCTGAAGGTTCTTCTTCCATAGATCTTCTGAGATAGATGCCCACACATCCGCAGATAGAGCCTAAAAGAAAGAGGTATCTCCAACCGGTTTCTAACACTTCAAAATGGTAGCCTAAAGTCACAATCACCGAAGCTAGGAGTATACCTAAAATATTTGTGCAGTCGTACAAACTGCTCAAAAAACTTTTTTCTTTTTGTTTCGATTGTTCTAATACAAAAATCGCGCCGCCGACTACTTCACCTGCAGCAAAAAAGCTCTGGAAGAATCGTAAAAAAGCAAGTAATAGGGGAGCTAAGTAGCCGATGCTATTATAGGTAGGTAAAAATCCTATTAAACAGGTGCTAATTGCCATACCAGAAAGGGACATCGATAGTGACCTCTTTCTACCCCAAAAATCACCAATCTTTCCAAAGCAAATTGCGCCCAAAGGCTTTGCAATGATGCCTAAAGGCAAAATGGCATAGGTTTTGATCAAAGCGGTTGTAGGATCATCGGGAAAAAATAGGGGCGCAAGAAGGGGCGCAAGTAGCCCAAATAACGCACCGTCATAATGCTCAAAGATATTACCGATCATGCCGGTGAGCATCGCTTTTCGGCTAGATCGTAGTTCTGCAATAGTTGAAGACTGCATAAAAACCTCTTATGGTTAAAGTAGAAAAAAGAGATACCCACATCGATAAAGAGAAAAGGAGAGTTGCAGCTTGAAAAGAGGAGATATTTCGGTTTATTTTGGGTAAAAAATATAGAATTGCAATCGAGCCTATACTAACGATAGACGATCTGGTGAGAAAAGAACACGTGTTTTTCGGCTTCGGTAAGTATAAAGAACTGATAATGGATAGGAATAAGCCGATAGAAACAGTAGCAAAAGTGATCAGTAGGACAAGCGTTTTTTTTTCAGCAAAGGATAAGAAAATACAAGGAGTAAAAACAGCAAGCCCTGTAAAAAGATAAGGCCTTTGTCCAACCATCCGCTCAATTTTTTCATGGAAATAGATGAATAAAGCGCTAATCACAGCTCCTACAGCGTAGCCTCCGATTACATCGGTTAGGTAATGTACGCCTAGAAAAAAGCGGGATATCCCAACAAATAAAGCAAAGAAAAAGCCCGTTTTATAAGCCCAAGGTTTTTTGATGCTGTAAGCTAAAAAAGCTGCTAAGACAACCGATATTTGCGCTCCACCGCTAGGAAAGCTCCAGCCTGTGCAACGTACAATAGCGAGTTTTGGCATGTGCACGCAAGGCCTTGGCAAGGCAACCCAATACTTTAAAACCATATTCATTACGCTAGAACACCAGACTAAGTAAAATAAGCGGGCTCCCCATTTCCAAGAGTAGCCGACCCAAATGATGGGTATGAGTAAAAAGAGGAATAAAGGCGTGTCAAAAAAATTTAGGAATAAAAGCATCTGATCAATGGGAAAATGGCGCCGCTCTGCGATCCATTGTAACCAAGTTAATTGATGATCAATAAAAAAATACATGACAAGGTGTTATACACCTCAGCAGATTTTTGAATCGAGATTTTTTTGTTTTTCCTGAGATTTAATGCGTGTAACTAGGCATGATCTGCTAAAAAACACGTTCTTAAAGAATACATATTTTTATAGGATGAAAATTTTTTACCAAAAGTAGAGCGCAAAGCCTCTTCCTTTAGGTGGGAGAGGATGTCAAAGGTAACCAAATAAAGAGGAGCTATTTTCCATAAGCTTGCTAAAAGAGGTAAAGCTCTCCTCTTCAAACAGCGCTAGCGACATGCCGATGATTTCTCCTTTTTTATTGCGGTGAAATTGCACGCCATTTTGCTGGGTGCCTACAATCGGAGAGTGCATGGAAAATCGGTCTTGCTGTTGCATATGAAGAAAAAACGGCATTTCGTGAGGTCCCATGAAAAGGACAAGATGCTGCTCTTTTTTTAGAACTTTTACTTTACCAAATACCTCACTTTGGTAGTTTCCGACGTATTTATCCAAAGGTGCGTTTGTAAAAAGAGTAGCAGGGCGGTATTTTTGGTTTTCTTGCTTTTGCTCTTCAAAAAATACCTTTGTCCAATTGCGATCTTTTTTTCCATAGTATGCATCAAAAAAATCCCATACAAGAGCTTCTGGGGCTTTTGTTTTTCTTAAATTTGTGAGAATCACAATCCCTAAACGCTCTTTGGGGATAAACGCGAGGATGGATCTTGCTCCGAACGTTTCTCCACCATGCCATACAAAAGGTCGCGGTGCAATTTGTGTAATTGCCCAACCCATCCCGTAATAACAGGGTTTTTTTCCAATATATTTGGAAAAGATTTGAGGGCGCCTTAGCTGCGCCATTTGTTTTGCAGAAAGTAGTGAAGAGGCTTTTTCCTCATCTACTCTTAGTTGGAAATTCATCCAACGGACAAGATCCTCTACGTTGGAATGGATCCCGCCTGCAGGAAGAAACTGTTCGATTGCTTGCAAGCAGGGAAGTTTATCTGGAATATACAAGGCCCCTTTTTCAGAGTACGTGTAAAATGAGGAGCGGTTTTTTTCTTTTAAATATTTTTGCACAGAAAACATCGTTTGGTTCATGCCGAGTGGGGTGCAAAGCCGGTTTTGTAAAAGATCTGCAAAAGAGCTATTTGTGATCTTTTCTAAGACCTTTCCTGCGGTCACATAAAAGATATTTTGGTAGCTGCATTTTGTGCGAAATGAGCTAGTTGGTTTGATAAATCGTAGGTTGTATTCGATTTCATTAGGTGTAAGGCCTACTAAAGCCTGCATATTACCTGTTTTTTCAGGAAGACCAGAGCGGTGGGTGAGGAGGTCTTCAATCGAAAATTCTGCACTTACCCAAGGGTCGTATAGCGTAAAGTCAGGTAGGTATTTGCGGACAGGATCTTTCCAGTCGAGCTTATTTTCTTCTACGAAAAGCGCAGTTAAAGTGGAGGTAAAGCTTTTAGAGATAGAGCCGATTTGAAAAAGCGTACTTGGCGTGACAAGCTCTTTTTTCTCTACGTTCCGGTAGCCGTATCCTTTGATGAATAGGGTCTTTCCATCTTTTACTACCGCTACTGCAGCCCCTGGAATGCCCCACTGATCCAACGCTTGTTCTATCCCTTTTTCAAATAGGGTAGTTGCCCGGTCTAAAGAAGGGGCTCCGAATAAAGGCGATATAAAAATGAACGGCAGAAAAAGACTATCCAACAAGTAACGCATACATCATCCTAAAAATTTTTTTAAGCAAATCATTAACGAGCTAAAAAAGTAAAGTATTTTCGCCTGTTCAATGGATCTTCTGCAGAAGTAGATAGCTTAAATATGCCCCATACGAAAGAAAAAAAAGGGCTCCTTGCCGCCTTCCAAGGTAGGGCTTATAAAGCAGTTGTAATATAAAAGCGCCGTGCAAGAAAAGTAAAAAACCATAATCCACATAGCTGATCTCTACAAAAGATAGCGGCTGCACTAAGCTAATGGATCCTAAAATTCCGAGAACATTGTAAATGTTGGAGCCAACAATGCCGCCAATGAGTAGCATTTGCTGCCTTCGGTAAGCTGCTGTAACGGTCGCTGCAAGTTCTGGCAAGGAGGTGCCAATCGAAGTGAGGGTAAGGCCTATGATAGTATCAGAGAGACCAAGCTGTTGCGCAAGAAAAAGACAGCTAATTAAAAAAAGGTGCGATCCATATAGCAAAGATGCGAGGCTAATGGGTAAAAATAGGCAAGATCTACGCGCGCTCCAAGTATCTATTTTGTTTTCAGATGGATTTTGTGGGCGGTTTTTTCCGTAGAAGTAGCTGTATGCTGTATACAAACCAAGAAGCAATAAAAAACATGCTCCGAGCCAGCGGCTGGTAAGCCCTTGTAAGCCAGCTATTACTAACGCTAAAGAGCATAAGCCCATAAAAGGAGCATCGATCCACCGGATATTTTTTTCACAAGCAGTAGGTCGTATCATCAATCCCAATCCAACAATACATGAGCTATTGAATATATTTGATCCAATAATGTTGCCAGAAGATACATCTGCATGACCTAGGAAAAGGGCATCTAAGGTAACCAAAAGTTCAGGTGCGCTACTCCCATATCCCACAATTACAAGACCTGTAAAAAAAGGAGAAAGGCCCCATAGCGCTGCTAGAGAGGCAGAAGACTGAATCAGCCACTTAGCTCCAAAACATAGTAAAAGCAGCCCGAAAACAAGAGGTAATAGAGAAAATAGTAAGAACATGAAAAACCTGATGCCGCAATCATCTATAATCGTGACATATTACCAATCGATTTGTCGAGAGATTCATAAGGTGTAGATGCGAGATTTCAGAAAAATTGGAGCGCAGCTAAAATCTTTTTGAATAGGATAAGATTTCAGAGGTAGATTAAATCTTTTTTTTGCTCTATGATAGGACTAATATTTTTGATGAAATAGGTACTATGAGTAGGATTTTTCTTCGAGGATTGATTGCCATTACTCCTCTTGCTTTAACGGTAGCGATTTTAACCTGGGTGTTTTTGATTTTAGAGAATATCTCCAGCTGGCTTTTTACCTATATTATTGGTGATGCTTACTATTTTCCCGGTTTAGGTATCGCTATTGCTCTTGTATTCATTTTTTTTGTGGGTACAGTCATCAATAACTTTCTTATTCAAAAAATCTATCAGTATAACGACCGTTTGTTTCGGAAAATCCCCCTGATTAAAACGGTATACAATGCGATTTCTGATTTAATGAGTTTTTTTCAGACAGAAAAAAATGAAAAACTCAGTCAGGTTGTTGTCCTGAATTTACAAGGCATCCGGCTTCTTGGTTTTGTCACAAGAGAGCAGCTAAAAGATTTGCCCGAAGAGATGGGAGGGGAAGAAGATGTTGTAGTCTACGTTCCTTTCAGCTACCAAATTGGGGGATATACCTGTATTGTACCGAGATCCCGTGTGCAGCGCATTTCTTTAAGTGTAGAAGAAGGAATGCGCTTTTGTGTGACCGCCGGAATCATGAAAAAACATAAAAAAGTGTAGGAGATTCTATGAAAAGATTGTATTCTGTTTTCTTGTTATTTTTATGTACATCGCTAACAGGAGCAGTAAAAACGATGGATAAACCAATAGACAGACCCGTGGTTGTTTTAGAAACAAACCAAGGCACAATTGAAATCACTTTAATGAAAGATGTAGCTCCAAAAGCTTGTGAAAATTTCATTCAGCTGATTCAAAAAGAATATTATAAAGGCGTTACATTCCATAGAGTGATCAAAGACTTTATGATCCAAGGGGGAGATCCTACAGGTACCGGTAGAGGCGGTGAGTCCATTTGGGGTAAGCCGTTTTCCGATGAGTGCACAGCAGATGTCCTATTTGATGGACCTGGTCTACTGGCTATGGCTAATGCTGGTCCTAACACCAATGGAAGTCAGTTTTTTATTACAACGGCAGAAACGCCTTGGTTAAATGGTAAACATACTATTTTCGGTAAGGTTACTTCAGGTATGGAAGTGGTTCGTTCTATTGAAAAAGTGCCTACTTCTGCGGTGTCAAACAAGCCTCTTCAAAAGCAAAGTATTGTCAAAGCCTATCTAAAAGATTAGTTCCCAAATAAGGGGATTTTCCCATTGATAGGAAGCACACGATCTAAGATTTTTTCGATGGTTTTGATTCCAAAATCATCGAAAAGTTTTTTCAAAACAAGTCGAAAAATTGCCTTTTCCACCTCATGGATTGGAAATCCTGTTTCATTAGAAATATTGTAGAGAGTAATTTCATCGATGATCGGATATGTTTTTACCTTTCCAGAAGATGCAACAGTTACTTGCAAATTTTTTAGCGATAACTGCTTTATGAGGTAAGCTGCGCCATTTTTGCTTTGACTCTCTTTTTTTCCTAGTATTTTGCTCCAATTGCTCGAACCATCTTTGTAGAGCGTAATGTGGATATATACATCTTTTGCCTGAATAGCGTCGATTACAATAGGTCTTTTGAACAGCTGTTTCCAGTTAGCGTATACGCTCAGAGTTTTCGTGAAAAATGCGGTTTTTTGAGGTTCTGCAATGGTGGATATAGACAAACGATTTACAGTAAATACATCTTCTTTATAGCCAATAGAATCTATCGATACAGGAGCGTTATGTAATGATCTTGATAAGTAATGCGCTAAGATGTTTGCTTTGAAAACCCAGATCACACCAAAAAAAATGAGTAGGGCGGAAACTGTTGAAGCGATGATAGTAAAGATTTGCCGCATAATTTTGTTATATCGGCAAAACACCTTTTGCAAAAGGGTTTTTTATAAAAAAAAGGCGCTTTTATCGAAAAGCGCCTTTTGTGGAAGGATTAGTATCCCATGCCCATAGGAGGAGCGCCTGCTCCTGCAGGAGCTGCTTTTTCCTCTTCTTTTTCATCTGTGATGATTGCTTCTGTTGTCAGAAGAAGAGCAGCTACAGATGCAGCAAATTGTAGAGCGCATCTTACGACCTTAGTCGGATCTACGATACCTGCTTCATACATAGATACAAAAAGATCATCTTGTGCGTTGTATCCTTGGTCACCTTTCATCTCAAGGACTTTTTGTACAACGATGGATCCTTCTTTTCCCGCGTTTTCTGCAATTTGCCGTAGTGGCATGCTTAAAGAACGCATGATGATTTCTACGCCGACTTTCTGATCGCCAGAAAGGCTTGTAGAAAGGGTTTCTAGGTCTTGGATGCAGCGGATAAGAGCTGTACCACCACCTGGTAAGATGCCCTCTTCTACAGCTGCTTTTGTAGCATGCTGCGCATCATCTACGCGGTCTTTTTTCTCTTTCATTTCTACTTCAGTAGCAGCGCCTACTTGGATAACGGCAATGCCGCCAGCAAGCTTAGCAAGTCTTTCCACGAGCTTTTCTTTATCATAGTCAGAAGTAGACTTGTCTATTTCTGTTTTGATTTGCTGGATACGCTCTTGAATTTTTTCTTTTGGTCCGTGGCCATCTACAAGAGTAGTTTCTTCTTTCTTGACGATCGCTTTTTTTACGCGGCCTAGCATATCGACAGTTACTTTATCTAAAGCAATACCGAAATCTTTGCTGATGAACTGCGCGCCAGTTAAGATAGCAATATCTTCTAGCATAGCTTTTCTTCGGTCACCAAATCCAGGAGCTTTGATTGCGCATACTTTTAAACCAGCTCTTAATCTGTTGAGAACAAGAGTAGCTAAAGCCTCGCCTTCTACGTCTTCTGCGATGATCACAAGGGGTTTTCCTGTTTCTGCAACGGCTTGCAAGATGGGAAGAAAATCTTTCATCGAAGAAATTTTATCTTCGTAGATCAATACGTAAGCATCTTCGTATTCTACTTCCAGAGTTTCAGAGTTCGTTACAAAATAAGAGGAAAGATAACCGCGGTCAAAGTTCATTCCTTGTACCACTTTTAGTGTGGTTTCAAAGGTTTTTGCTTCTTCCACTGTGATCACACCATCTTTACCTACGCGGTCCATTGCTTTTGCAATCATAGAACCGATTTCTTCATCGCCGTTAGCTGAAATCGTGGCAACTTGTGTGATTTCTTTAGAATCTTTAATCGGCTTAGATAAAGATTTTAGCTTATCTACAACAGTAGTTACGCCTTTTTCAATACCTTTTTTTAGCTCCATTGGATTCGATCCAGCAGTAACCATACGGAGGCCTTCTGAATTGATTACTTCAGCTAAAACGGTAGCTGATGTGGTGACATCGCCTGCTTTATCCGCTGTTTTGCTGGCTACCTCTTTAATCATTTGAGCGCCTAGATTTTCGTGCTTATCTTCTAGCTCTATTTCTTTTGCAACGGTTACACCATCTTTTGTGATGTGTCCGCCTCCATAGGCTTTATCGATCAGTACGTTTCTTCCTTTAGGGCCTAAAGTGACTTTTACAGCAGAGGCTAACTTACTTGCTCCTGTGCGGATTTTAGCTCTTGCATCTTCTTTGAATTTAATATTTTTTGCTGGCATAAGTTACGTTTCTCCTCTATAAATTATTCCACAATCGCTACGATTTCATTTGCGTCTACTACAACGTATTCTTGCTCGCCGTCTTCTTCATTTAAGGTCACGTCTTGGCCAGAATACTTCGCGATCAAAAAGCGATCTCCTTCTTTAACAGGAATAGCTACTTCTTTTCCATCTACAATTTTAGGTTGCCCTACTCGAATCACTTCTAGGGTTTCTTGTTTTTTCTTAGCAGAGTCTGGAAGGATGATTCCTCCTTTTAGCGTCTCTTCTGGTTCTAGCCTTTTGGCTAAAACGCGAAAACCTACAGGTTTCAAAGAAACCTTGTTCTGTTCAGCTTGCTTCGTCATATATTGACCTCCGTTGAGAAATCTGGTTATTTCATTTTGATACTCATCAGAATAGCGAAAAAAAGTCTTTTTCTGCAATAGAAATTTAGCAGTTGATCTAAAAGTCTGCTAAAGAATGGTGCCATCAAGAAAAACACTTGCAATCTAAACAGGGAACCACACAAAATGCAAAGGGTTTAAGTTGATGATAGTAAGGAGTATGCCATGGCCTTAGAAAGGCAAGAAGTAGCCAAAGAACACGTGTGGAATGTTGAGTCTATGTATCCTACATTCGCAGATTGGCAAGTAGAATTTTTAGAAGCGAAACAAAAAAAGAAATGGCCTAAAGAAAGCGATGCATCTGTCGTAACTTCTCCTCAATCTTTAAAGTTATTTTTAGACAATTTATTCCGCCTCGAAAGGAGCTTAGATAAGCTTTATACGTACGCACATCTTCGTTTTGATGAAGACTTAAGCCATGATGCCCACAAGAAAGCATTTCAAGAAATGCAAACTCTTTACATGGATTTTATAGAGGCGATTTCTTGGTTAAATCCAGCTCTTTTAGACCTTTCTGAAAAGGAGTTTTCTACGTTGGTTCAGTCGAAGGAGCTTTCTCGTTATACGATTTTTTTACAAAAAATTTACCGTATGAAACCCCACACTCTTTCGGCGAAAGAAGAAAAATTACTAGCTCTTGCTGAAAAACCTTTATCTTCTTTGTCTATGTCGTATAGAGCGATGAATAACGTGGATCTTGCTTTTGAAAATGCGGTAGATCAAAACGGAAAAAAGCTCCCTTTAAGCCAAGGGACATATATTGGGTATTTACGCTCTTCTGATCGCGTGCTTAGAGCGTCTGCTTATAAGCGGTTTTTGGGCGGGTATGCTAAATATGAAAACATATTATCCGAGCTTTTACATGGCCAGGTAGCGTCGGATGTATTTATGGCAAAGGCAAAAAATTATCCGAGTAGTCTAGATGCAGCCCTTTTTCCGAAAAATATTGACCCGTCGGTTTATAAGACATTAATTCATACGGTGAAGAAACATCTCAAAGGGATGCTTAAGTACATTTCCCTTAGAAAACGGGTTCTTGGACTGGACAATCTTTACACGTATGATTTATATGTTCCCCTTGTTCAATATCATGGATTTTCAATGGACTACCAGGCCTCTCGCGATGTCGTTGTCCGCTCTGTAGCTCCCTTGGGTTCACAATATCAAAATCGGCTCAGAAAAGGACTTTTTGATGAAAGATGGGTCGATGTAGAACAAACAAAAAACAAGGTGTCAGGCGCCTATTCTGGCGGCTGTTATGATAGCTACCCCTATATTTTACTCAATAACAGGCAAGACTTAGATTCAGTGTTTACCCTTGCTCATGAAGCAGGCCATAGCATGCATTCAGAAAAAAGCCGTCAAGCTCAGGACTACCTGTATGCGCAATACCCCATCTTTCTTGCAGAAGTTGCCTCTACTTTCAATGAGCAGCTTCTTCTTCGATCTTTGCTAGATCAAGCAAAAACATTGGAAGAAAAAGCGTATTTAATCGGTTATGCAATTGATGCAATTCGGGGTACATTATTTAGACAAACGCTTTTTGCCGATTTTGAACTGACCATGCATGAATATGTGGAAAACGGTAGGCCTCTCACACCACAAACTCTTCGACAAGAATACCGTAAACTCAATGCAGAATATTATGGACCTGATTTAACTCTCGATCCCTACATTGAGGTGGAGTATCTTAGGGTGCCGCATTTTTTCAGGAGTTTTTACGTGTATCAATATGCTACAGGTATTAGCGCAGCTTTATCATTATTTAACGGCGTTATGGAAAATCCAGAAGAAAAAAGGCAGCCGTATTTAGATTTTTTATCAGCGGGATCTTCCGCTTTCCCTCTGGATTTATTGGAAAAAGCGGGGGTGGATATGACGACAAAAGATCCGATTGTATCTGCTTTGCGCTACTTTGATGCGTTGGTAGAAGAGTTGGAAGCTTTATTGGAAAAAATGGGAGCGCTGCCTGTTTCTTCTTAATCAATATAGGTCTTAATTGATTTTTGATCCTGTCTACTTAAAAAGGATTGCTTAAAAAGCTTTATTTCATTATTAGTAAAGTTAAATATTTACGAATAATCAATGAGAAAAAATCGAACTGGAGCTACTTTTCCCTATAAATTTCAGGCATCTTTTGTTGTGAAAAATGGTAAGGGGTTACATACAAGGCCTTCCACGGAGCTTGTAAAATGCGCTGCGAATTTTCGTTCAGAGATTTATTTGCATTACAAAGATCTTTCCGTTAATGCCAAGTCACTTTTAGGCATCTTGATGTTAGCTGCTCATAAAGGGGCAAAAATTCGAGTGGAGGCGTATGGTGAAGACGCTGAAGAAGCAGTAGCTGCGCTACTGCGTCTAGCTCATGAACAATTCAAAGTTAAATATTAGCCGCTTATAGCTTTTCAATAGAGCCGTCTTTATAGCCAATAAAAGCGGCGTCAGCTGCTCTAGAAAAATACCCTGTATCGATCACGCCGGGAAGAGAAATCAAGTTGGTGTGTACCTGGTCGATGTCCTTGCCTTTGATTTCTACATCTAAGATCCACCCTCCATTATCTGTTGTATAAAAAGAGCCATCAGTATTGGTGCGCATTTCTCCTCGATAACCCATAGAAGTAAGAGCTTGTATCGCGGTGTTGTATCCAAAACAGATGATTTCTACTGGAAGCATTCGGCTGTCTCCGAGCTGCTGGACACGCTTACTTTCATCAGCAATAACCACAAATACATCGGAAAAATGTGCGACAATTTTCTCCCTTGTATGCGCGCCTCCTCCTCCTTTAATCAGCCGTTTTTGCGGGTCGATTTCATCGGTTCCATCAATAGTTAGATCGATCCTTTTCACATCGGTGATTTCTAGCATAGGTATGCCTAAGCTTTTTGCAAGGTCAAAAGAGCGTTTTGAAGAGGAAACGGCTTGTATGGAAAGGCCATGCTGGCATGCTTCGCTCAGCGCTTTAATAAAATAAGTGGCAGTAGAGCCTGTGCCTAGACCTACAATCATGCCATCTTTAACTAAAGACGCTCCTTTACGGCCTACTTCTTGTTTGATTTCATCGGTGTTCATATAGACGCAGTATGAAAGGAAAAAAGAAAAACCGCAAGTTTGTTTTGTCATATAAAAATTTGAATTGTAAGATGTTTTTAAGGATACATTCGTCTGAAAAAAATCAAGGAGCATAGCGCCATATGGATCATAAATTGTATGCTGAAGAAAGTGAAAAAACGAAAAAAGCAAGACAAAAAATCAAAGAACAAATGCGCTCTGTAGACGAAGCATTTACCGACGGCGCCTTACAAAAAAAATTAGCGGAAATCAAAATATGGATTGCAAGGCATGCTAAAAATCGCGTTGTAATCAAAAATAAAGTCTCTTTATTCGACCAAAACCAAAATACCGCAAAAATATCCCAAGCTATTGCCTCTATTATGAGAAAAGTACAGAAAGATGCATTTATCCCTTAACTTGCATTAATTTGATGAACGTATTGCCATCTGCCCCTTGCTGTAAAGCGCTTTTTAGTCTATCTTTGTATCATGGTTTTAGAAGAATTACAAAAAAAAGGCTCTATTGAACAAGTAAGCGATCCTAATTTAGGAAAGCTTTTGTCCAAAAAAACTGCTCCTCTATCGTTTTATGTCGGTTTTGACCCTACGGCTAGCAGCCTGCATTTAGGCAATCTTGTAAGTATTGTTCTAGCAAAGGCGCTACAAAAAGCAGGACATAAACCGCATATTCTTATAGGTGGAGCTACAGCTCGAGTAGGAGATCCATCGGGTAAACTGGTGGAAAGAGAAAAAATACAAGAAGAAATTGTAGAGAAAAATACAGCGGATATTTGCACTTTTTTGACATCGATTTTTCCGCAAACTACAGATGAAAATTCTGCTGTAATTTTGAATAATTACGATTGGCTCTCTGGTATGACTGTCATTGAATTTCTTCGAGACACGGGTCGTTATTTCCGATTGGGAAAGATGCTTTCAAGAGAAAGTGTTAAGCGCCGAGTCCAGTCAGAAGAGGGGATGAGTTTTTGTGAGTTCACTTACCCTGTATTGCAAGGCTTTGATTTTTTCCACTTATTTTTGCAATATGGAGTCACTCTGCAGATTGGAGGATCAGATCAGTGGGGAAACATGGTTTCTGGTATTGAATTGATTCGGAGAAAAACCGGTAAAGAAGCCTACGCTATGACTTCACCATTACTTACAAAAAGTAATGGAGAAAAATTAGGTAAAACGGTCAGCGGCGCTTTATGGTTATCCGAAGAGCGCACGTCTCCTTACGCGTTTTATCAATACTTAGTCAATGTAGCAGATGCAGATGTCATTACCTTATTAAAGCGGCTTACCCTTTTGCCATCTGAAGAAATCGATGCTTTAGAAAAATCGATGCAAAGCTCTTCTTACCAGCCTAACACAGCGCAGAATATTTTAGCGCAAGAAGTGACCTTATTTGTTCATGGAGAAAAAGGGCTCAAAAAAGCAGAAGAGGTAACGCATGCTGCAAAACCGGGCGCAAAAGCTACTCTCAATAAAGAAACTTTAGAAGCGATTGCCAAAGATCTGCCTTCTGTCGAACTTTCTTCGGTTGTATCGGAAAAATTTTCTGATATTGCAGTCCAATCAGGCTTAGTTGCCAGTAAATCTGCTGCTGTACGCTTAGTAAAAAACGGAGGCGCGTATTTAAATAATGAGCGCGTTCAAGACCCTTTTTATGTGCTCGAGGCAAAGGATGTGATCTCAGGTACTTTTGTTCTTTTATCTTCAGGTAAGAAAAATCGCCTTTTAATCCGCTTGAAATCATCTTAGTTTATTTGTCTTTTGCGGAAAGTATGGACTTTCTTGAAAAACCACTTGTCCGAAATTCCACAAGATAAGAGAATTACGATATAGACATTTAGAAATAAGGAGTCTGCGATGTCGACGGTCACAAAAAAAAAGCTGATTCACAAAATTTCCCAGTCAAGAGGGCTGCACCCTAATGATGTAAGGGGAGTGATCCAAGCGTTTTTAGATGAAATGACCGATTCTCTAGCAGAAGGTGATCGACTAGAATTCCGAGATTTTGGAGTGTTTGAAGTAGTGGAAAGAAAGCAGAAAATTGGCCGCAATCCAAAAAATGCTTCGGTTCCTATCGTTATCCCAGCTCGAAAAGCCGTCAAATTTACTCCGGGCAAGAAAATGCGTCAGCTGATCGATGGATCAGAAACGCCTTCTTTATAGCATCTTTTAAAATTTTAATTTAGCTATTTTCGAAATATTTGTTTTTCATCGCAGATTCGAACTGCGCTTTTTTTGACAAAACTATTTTCTATTTTATTTCTTTTTCTCCTTGTAAATTTCTATTTTTCAAAAAATCCAGTACTAGTACTGCCACTCAGAGATTGAAAAATAACGGTATTTTTTGGATAATTGAAAGGATAATGTGAGGTGAAACTAGTGAAGTTTTCTAAAATTTTCTTCATAGGAACGTGTGCTCTTTTCTTATTCATTCTGATTTTAGCGGTATTTAAGCCCCAAGATAAGAAGAGAGACGCTGCAGATATTATGGTGCAAGAAATTCCCATTGTAGGAGAAGAGTCTACCTTGCAGAAGGTTTCTAAGAAAACTACCCCCAAAGTCATCGAGCCAAAAGCTGAACGTAAAGCCTCTATTCTACCATCTGAAAAATTATCAAATACGCCGCTTCCAGATGCGAACCTTATTCATAAACTATTTGTCACCGATGCCTCTAAACTACCGATTGTCAAAACCATTACCTACACAAGCCGCGTGCCTTGGTTAGAAGATCGGTGCGCTTGGCTTGCAGATTACGCAGCCCACCACCACACCTCCCGCCATTTTATTGCAAGAAGCCTAAATGGCAATCCCGATTATTTTACTCAAAAAGTCTCCCATGGAGATGAATTCAATGTATTTCGTGAAGATAAAGAAATTGAATTTCATATAGTTGTGGATCTTTCCCGCTGCAAGATGTGGTTTTATTATTACGATGTAGAAGAGGGAAAAAGACTGCTTTTAAAGACCTATTCCGTTGGTTTGGGAAGGAAGAATTTAGAGAGAAGATCTGGGCTTCTTACCCCTCTTGGCTGTTACAGGCTGGGAGAAAATGTGGCTATTTATAAACCTGGGATGATGGGCTACTTCCAAGAGCAAAAAGTGGAGATGATCCGCGTTTTTGGGACAAGATGGATCCCCTTTGCAGCAGCTGTAAGCCTAGATGCAGATAGCCCTAGAGGCTATGGTATTCATGGGACTCCTTGGAAAGTAGATGCAAAAGGTAATCTTGTTGAAGATACAAGCCATATTCATCAGTATAAAAGCGATGGATGCATTCGGATGAAAGCAGAAGATGTGGAAGAGCTTTTTGCTATTGTGATTACCAAGCCTACTTTTGTGCATACAGTGAAAGATTTTTATGATGCAAAGCTACCTGGCGTAGAAGAAAATAAGAAAATAGATTAGGAAAAATACTTTTGTATGACGCTTTTACCTCATGAAAAACAGATTTATGAATATGAAAATACCTTACAAAAGTTGCGCATGCAAAAAGAAGTATGGGCAGAAAAAGAAATCGCTTCCTTAGAAAAAAAGCTCCACACCTTAAAAAAGAAACTCTACGCCAACCTTTCTTCTTGGGATCGTATTCAAATTTGTCGCCATCCAAAAAGACCACACGCCTCTGATTATATCAAAGCTATGGTCAGTGAATTTGTAGAGATTCATGGTGATCGGCTCTACGCTGATGATCCTGCAATTGTGATGGGAACAGGATATATTGAAGGAAAAAAATACCTCATCATCGGGCAAGAAAAAGGTAAAGATACCGATAGTCGGATCTACCGCAATTTTGGTATGCCTCATCCAGAGGGGTACCGCAAAGCGCTACGAGGTATGCAGCTAGCAGAAAAATTTAACATTCCTATTGTGTGTTTAATCGATACACCTGGAGCATACCCTGGGCTTGCAGCCGAGGAAAGGGGGCAAGGTTGGGCAATTGCCCATAATTTACTTTCCATGTCGGGCCTCAAGGTTCCCATAATTATTGTAGTGATTGGAGAGGGGTGTTCTGGCGGCGCTCTTGGTATCGGTGTAGGTGATACAATCGGGATGTTAGAGCATTCGTATTACTCGGTGATTTCTCCTGAAGGATGCGCCTCGATTTTATGGAAAGATGCAGGAAAATCTGCAGAAGCGGCAAAAACGCTGAAACTACATGCAGAAGATTTGCAAGAAATGCAAATCATTGACCAAATTATATCAGAGCCTTTAGGCGGCGCTCATCACGATAGGGAAAAAACGTATTACAATGTAAAGGCGTTTATCGTACAATCGAGAGAAACGCTTGAAGGGAAAAATCCTATTACCTTGGTAGAGGATCGGTACCGCAAATTCCGCAAAATGGGATCTTTTGACGAGCATTCTACTCAGCAGATAAATACAACGCACGCGGATGAAACTATTACTCAAAGTAGCAATTCGAAATAAACAGCATACATTTCTCGTTGCTTTAACTTTCATCAATTTGATTCTTTTTACCTTAGCTAATCATGCAGAAATGCTTGCTTTAGGCCTTATTGCCAATACGGGAGAAAGCATGCAGATGAGCCGTATTGAAAAAACATATGGCTTAGAGGAACAAAGCCCCTCTTTTTTTCGTCAGATCATCGATCTTTTTGCGAGTAAAACAGGGGGAGAAAACGGATTTCATACGCTTGTTTTTTTACTGGTCAGCGTCGCATTTTTTAAAGCGATGATGCTATTTTCCTCAAGATTTACTACGCAGATTCTGTCGATACGTCTGACAAGAGATCTTCGCATGCAGTATTTTGAGCATATTCAATCTCTTCCTTTTTGTTTTTACCAAGATTTTAATGTAGGCGCTCTAAGCGCAAGGACAGTAGGTGATGCAGGTCAAATTGCAGGATCAATCAACTCTTGTTTAACAAATTATATTCAAACGCCATTCACCATTTTATCCACATTAGCGCTTTGTTTTTATTGCTCTTGGCAACTTTCTTTGGTGATTTTTGTTGTCATGCCTTTGATCATCTTACCCGTAGTAATCTTGACGCGTAAGGTGAAAAAAGTAGCTCGTGAAATCCAAAAAAATCAGGAAACATTTACCTCTGTTCTCCTCGATTTTTTAACAGGTATTCAGACGGTTAAAATCTTTTCTATGGAGCCTTTTGCCATGAAAAAATACCAAGAACAAAACCAACATATGGCCCACCTGGAGAGTAAAAGCGCAAAATACAGCCTACTTACGCGCCCTTTTTTACATACAGTCACAACCACATGCCTTGCAGTTGTCGCATTATTTGGTCTACATGTCTTAAAAATGAGCATTGCAGAAATCATCGTTTTTTGCGGCTGGTTGCATATGTTTTACGATCCTGTAAAAAAGTTTTCAGAAGAAAACGCCAACATCCAAAGGGGCGTCATAGCAGCGGAAAGGATGTTTGAGGTGCTGAATAAAAAACCAGAAATCATCGATAAAAAGCAGGCAAAAGATGTGACCTCTTTTCATAAGAGTTTGATTTTTTCTGATGTGTTTTTCCGCTACAAAAAACAGTTTGTCTTAAAAAACATCTCTTTTTCTGTGCAGAAAGGCGATATTGTCGCAATTGTAGGTCCTACAGGTGCGGGAAAATCGACCATCGCTCATCTTATCCCAAGGTTGTACGACGTCCACCAAGGAAAGGTGGCATTAGATGGGGTCAATATTACAGAATTTACCCAAAAATCTTTGCGTAAGCTTATCGCGTTTGTACCGCAAAAACCGTTCTTATTTTACGATACGGTATTCAACAATATTGCTACTGGAAAAAATGCGACATTAAAAGAGGTAGAAGAGGCAGCTAAATCTGCTTTTGCTCACGATTTCATTATGCAACTGCCTCAAAACTACCATACGGTTTTATCGGAAATGGGAAAAAATCTTTCAGGAGGCGAGCAGCAAAGAATCGCGATAGCAAGGGCTCTTTTTCGTAAGTCTCCTATCTTAGTGTTAGATGAAGCTACGTCGGCTTTAGATGCTATTAGCGAGGAAAAAATCAAACAGGCTCTTGTACAGCTGCAAGGAAAGGTGACGCAAATCATCATCGCTCATAGGCTCTCTACTATTGAGCAGGCTACAAAAATCCTCTACTTAGAAAATGGAGAAATTCTTGCGCAGGGAACAAAAAAATCTTTATTAGAAACCTGCAAACCCTTTCAAGTGATGTGGGAAACATACCACCAAACAGAGGCGCGCTCTTCTTCAAACAAATCTACAAAAGCTGTTTTTTAACATATTTTTATCCTACTGATTTATAAAAATCATTTGACATCCTTCGTGTAAATCCAGTATCAGATAATTTTATCTAAAAAAATATGTGAATGTTTACACCAGGTCAATCTGTACAAGAACAACAAAGCGCGCATGCATCAAAAGTTGTAGAAACTCTTGATGAAGCGCTATTAGAAACAAAGCTTTTACGCCTATTTTCTTGGAAAGATTTCGAGCATTTACAGCTTCCTCCTTTTGCTTATCCAAAAATGTTACGAGGTCTTCCTCGATTTTACGATAAAAAAGCGCCTTCAAAAGCTAGTGTAAAAAAGCCGTTTTCCACGTTTTTTCAGTTGAAAAAACACTATGTAGATAAAGCCAAGCTCTACACTTACCGCGGTGTTGTATTAAAAAAGCCGCTACAACTGACGGTTTTTTCTCAAATCAAAACGGTAGATGGTGAAGAAATAAGAGCCCTGCATACTCTAATGGAAATACTGGAAAAAAGCAGGCTTCCTATTGTATGCACTTTCCTACTTGCTTTTCCCAAAGGCTATACGCAAGATATGCCGATCAAAAATGTACTTAAAGTATCTTACATCGAGGGAAAAGCGCTTAAACTGACAAAACAAGCTGTAGAGCTTTTAGATCGCAGCGATGTTGTGCTGCAGTATCCTTACTACAGTAAAACATGCGCATCTCATTTACAAAGCTCCTCTTTTGCAGGTCAATCAGAGATGCTTGGATGTATGGGATCGCTAGAAGAGGCGCCTTTTTTAGAAGAAGGACGCTCTTTAGGCCTGCATTTTTTGGAGAAAGGGATTTTACAAACTGTGAGAAAGCGCTATACCTCACAAGATCTACTTTCTTCTGTTTTGGCTCGCCGTTTATTCGATCAAAAACCGACGAAAAAAGCGCTGACAAAGTATCTATCTAAATGGGATCTCAATTATTTTGATGTCCGTTCGCTACCTGCTTTACTGACGGGTTGCAACTATCTTTTACAGAAAAGAAAGGGAGATAAAAAACATCTCGATCTTATGATTACAACGCATCTTGGTATGCAGCCTCTTTTTCAGTATCTTGAAAAGCATTCTGCGTTTTTAGACGTTTCTACAGTAGAGGTGTATTCAGGAGTTGCAGAAGATCTAAAAAAAGAAACATGGCAGTATGCTGGCAAAGCGCGAGGAAAAAAGCTGCGTATTTTTGTGTTAGAAAATCTTCCCATTGAGGAAAGGCATCTTCTAATCGATCTTACAAAAGACTTACTCATTATAAAAGACGATTGGGGGTTTTCAGAGGCTATAGGCTTATCTACCCCTTACTTTTTCGATGCATCTCATGATAAAAAGCATTTTGTGAAAGATTTGATTGCTCTAGGTGAGTACTACATAAAATCTTCACCTAAAGCGGTAGGCTACCTTCGCTTGTTTTTACAAAGTAGAGAAACTAAGGTGGAAAAACCTTTTTACGTGGAGGAAGATTTTTTTCAGAACTTGAAAAAAGATCCATTTTTATTTCAGCCAGAAGACCTGCCTTTGGAAGCAGTCCGCGCTTTACTCCGTTTAAATCAGGTGATTGCAAAGTATTTTTCTGCTAACGAGCTTTTGCAAGGGCTAATGGAAAGGGCGCTTTTACATAAAGCCGTTCCCCAGCTGCTATCTTGTGAGCAAAAACTTGAAGAAAAATTTTTATCAGGAGAAATGGATTTTATCTCGTTTATAGAACAGATAAGGATGATTTTGCGTCCATACAAAGCAGGAGATGTAGATTGAAAAAAGAGCCCAGAGAAGAGATGCAACAATCTTTAAAAGGATTGCAAAAATCTCTGCAAGAATATACTAAAGGCGTCTCTAAAAAAGGGGAGTTGCATGCGCAAAGGCAAATGGAAGAGTATCTAGCTAGTTTAGGAGAAATCGCGGCTGCAATGCCTAAGGAAGTGCGATTATTAGAAGCGCGTTTAGCCAAAAATTTTCAGGTATTTATCCAGTACCCTTCAGAAAATAACCATGCTGTAATTGCGCAAGATGTAGAGGCTATTCAAGAAAGCCTTCGTCATTAAAGCGCTCTTGACGCGCGCTTAAGCGAATAGCCTGTCGATTTAATTTTATGGTTGGAAACTTTTTTATTATCCATCCGCATCCCTTTTAAAGAGGGATCGAATAAAATGCCTTTAAGATGGTATTTACGGGCAAGATCGTGATAAAACACCTCTTTTTCTGGATGTTCATCATCTGCTAAGTTATAAATCCCTGTGATCTTATGGCTGTGTAGGTATAAAACAGCTCCTACAATATCTTCTAAATGGATCATATTGGAAAAAGCTTTGCCCGTGCCGCCTAGAATTCTGCCTTGCATCGCTTTGATTTTATCTTGCAAACTACGGCCAGGGCCATAAATTTCTGCTAACCGTAAAATGGTTACATTCCATCCAAGCTCTTCTAAGGCAGTATAGGTTTTTTCTGTTTCTACTAAAATAGAGCTATTTTCTGTAGACGGCTGTAGTACTGATTTTTCATCGACCCAAGCGCCGCCATGATCACCATAAACAGATGTAGAGCTAGTATATATCAACGTTTTAGCTGGGCTATTTCTAGCGCAAGAAAGTAGGGTAGATGCGGCGCCTAAATAAGCGCTTTGGTAGTCTTCTTTTCGTTTTGCTGCAAGGGTTACGATGATCAAATCATTTGCATCGATGAGTTTTTGCATCGACTCTTGATCAGACCCACGGAGGAAAAACACCCTCTGGCAGTAAGGATCTAAAGATGCGGTATTTCTAGAAGTTTTGACGGTAGCGGTAACGCTATGGCCAAGAGCATGAAGCGCTTTAGCTAATGCTTTTCCCACATATCCGCAGCCAATGATGAGTGTATTCATAATAGTCCTATTTTTTCTAAACTACTTTTTAACTCTTGGTTATCTTTTTTATCGAAAGCTCCCGACTCTTTTAGCCAAGCAATGTAGCTTTTTGGTACATCTTGTAGAGATTTCCCCTGGTGTTTACCAAAAGGCATGCGGGTGATGATTTGCGGCTTTTCTAATAACATCTCGACCGTTTCTAAAGCAAGGTCATCAATCATCATGGAAAATACTTGATGTAAGATCACGACATCGTCCAATGCTCTATGTGCGTTATTTTCTTCTATACCGTAAATTCCTCGTAAAAACTGTAGGGTGTGTTTTGGTAGATCTGGCCGAAATCTTCTAGCCCACTTTAAAGAATCGAGATATTTCCAAGTAGGTATAGTTGCATTTGCTCTAGTGAAAGCCTCTTCTAAAAAGGGCTGGTCAAAGGCGTCGTTGTTGTGCGCAATCAAATATACTTTTCCTGAGCAAAAGGCGTTCCATTCAGGGATAATATCTGCAAATGTAGGTGCATCTTTTACCATCGCATCGGTGATGTTATGGATATTAGTCGATTCTGGAGGAATGGGCATTTGTGGATTGATCAGCTGATTGAACGTTTTACCTTGCACCGGATCGTAAGCGGCAATTTCTATAATACAATCTTTTTTTGCATTGATGCCTGTAGTTTCCGTATCGTAGTAAATGGGTCTACTTTCAATCATAGCTACCAGTAAAGCAAAAATGGGGAATTTCTCAACAGGATTTTCTCTATTTTCATTATTAGACTGGTTTCGTTAGACTATATAGAAAAAGGTTAGTCTAATGCGCTCTTTTACTTTTGCGATTTTTTTTCTTTTGTGCACGGCATGCGGCAGCTACGCATATGACGAGGATTTCGACACGGTTCCTACTACAAATAACCCGCATATTGTCCCTAGCCATGGAGCGGGCCTTCCCATGATGCCAAGCTGACCTGACATCTTATTGAATAACCATTGCTTTTTTCTATCTCTTACGAAAAAATAAAAATAAGAGGGTATAGAAATGCGGCAGAATATCACCTACTCCTTTTTTCCTAGCGATCCCAAAAAAGTGATTGCCTCTACTCCTAAAGATGTTCTTGTAGAAGATTTACGGAGCATGCTTTTTATTCGTCATTTTGAGACGAGAGCAGAAGCTGCTTATATGCAAGGAAAAATCGGAGGGTTTTTCCATGCCTATACAGGACAAGAGGCGATTCAAACGGCAGCTGTTCGCGCTTTTGGCTTAAATCACTGGTATACAACTACATATAGGTGCCACGCCCTTGCTCTACTTCTAGGCGCCCCTCCAAAAGAAGTGATGGCAGAGCTTTTTGGCAAAAAGACAGGTACTGCGAAAGGCAGAGGGGGCAGTATGCACCTTTATCACGATCAAATGCTGGGAGGATTTGGCATCGTAGGAGGGCATGTTCCCGTTGCGGTAGGCGCCGCTTTTTCTAGTCGGTATCAAAAGCAAAAAAAAATGTCCCTTTGTTTTTTAGGTGATGGTGCATTTGCTCAAGGCGCTGTTCACGAGTCGTTGAACTACGCTTCTTTATGGAGCCTTCCTTGTCTTTTTGTGATTGAGAATAACCAATGGGGCATGGGAACCGATGTGGCAAGAGCCATTTGTTCTCAACCAATAGCAGAGCATTTTGGCCCTGCCTATAAAATGCGCTCCTACACACTACAAGGTATGGATTATACCAACTGTTTAGCTGCTTTTCAGGATATCAAGAAGTATATGGAAAAAGAAAAAAAACCTGTTTTAGTAGAGGCAGTAGCAGAGAGGTTTAAAGGACACTCGATTTCTGATCCAGGATTATACCGCTCTAAAGAAGAGCTGCAAAAAGCGTTGAAAAAAGATCCCATTGCTTTATTGCAAAAAGCGCTGATCGATGCAAAAATCATCGATGAGGCTCTTTTTCAAACAACAGATGAAGAGGCAAAACAATCGGCCATTGCCGCTTTAGACTATGCAGAAAAAAGTCCTTTCCCCGATCCGATAGAGCTCGAAGAAGATGTATTAGAATGGCCTAGGGGAGATTGATGAAACAAGTAGAAATCCGAGAAGCTCTTAGAGAAGCGATGAACGAAGAGATGCAAAGAGATCCTTCCGTCTTCATCTTAGGCGAAGAAGTTGCCTACTACAATGGAGCCTATAAGGTGAGCCAAGGAATGTTGGATGAATTTGGACCTAAA
>ERZ1740072.97-NODE-97-length-45893-cov-5.435556_pt1 | contig 45893 bp, 48 predicted proteins | sample MGYA00581733_ERZ1740072 | MGnify/ENA primary metagenome ERZ1740072 (study PRJEB43018, sample SAMN04849741) | marine metagenome | isolation source: floating plastic debris | place: Pacific Ocean | collected 2008-08-30 | study: EMG produced TPA metagenomics assembly...
AAAGCTTGCTAAGAAAATGGATTTAAGCTCTGACCGTTTAAGGGATTGGTTTTTTGTTAGACTTGTTTTGTCAGCTATTTGGTCTATTGAAGATGGAATGGATCCATCTAAAGCTGTGCACCTTGCTTTATTGCTATCAAACGTTAAACCGAGGCTTTAAGATCAATGCAGGGTTTTCATCCTTGAAATTTTCCTAATTCTATGAAAGGTTATACAAAGTTATAACTAATTATAGTGAAAATATACTATATCTTTGTATAAGTTAATATAACTTGAAATAGGCAAAAAAATAGACCCTATCAAAAGTCCCTAATCCCCTGGGGCAGGCGCTCCTCCATCTGAACTGGTTGGCCGGGACCCTATCCTTGAACAAGCCGAGATTTTATTTGGAAGGATACGTGCTAGAAGACCCGAAAAAAGCTTGTTAATGACCGGATTACGAGGTGTTGGTAAGACGGTATTGCTAAATGAAATCCAAAGAATAGCGGAAAAAAATAATTACCAAACAATTTTTGTAGAAGCTTATGAAGACAAGCCGCTTGGAGCCTTACTGGTTCCTTACTTGAGAACCCTACTATTCAAACTTGATAGATTGGCAGGGCTTGGGAATAAGGCGAAGCGAGCCCTTGCTGTGTTGAAAAGTTTTGTTAGCTCGTTGAAATTGAGTTATGGGGAAATTACATTAGGATTGGATATTGACCCTGAGTTTGGCACTGCTGACAGTGGGGACCTTGAAATTGATTTACCACAGTTATTTGTTGCAGTAGCGGAAGCTGCTCTTGACAGAGATTGTGCTGTAGCAGTTCTTGTAGATGAGATGCAATATCTATCTACTAAAGAACTGGGTGCATTGATCATGGCAATGCACAAGCTGCAGCAGAAACAACTGCCTATGGTTTTACTTGCGGCTGGATTGCCTATTTTACCTGGACTTACAGGAGAATCAAATTCTTATGCTGAGAGGTTATTTAGCTTCCCCAATATCGGAGAGTTGTCAAGAGAAGACGCCTATAAAGCATTAAAAGACCCTGCACTTGCGGCATCGGTAGATTTTGAAAAAGGTGCACTAGAAAAAATTTATGAAAATACAAAAGGCTACCCCTACTTTCTTCAAGAATGGGGATACAAGGCATGGAACCTAGCTGAATCAAGCCCCATCACCCAAAAAGTTGTCAATCAGGCAACAGCTAAGGTGATTGAGGAGTTAGATAATAATTTTTTCAAGGTTAGGTTTGATAGGTTGACGCCATAAGAAAGAGAGTTCCTGAGAATGATGGCATCTTTTGGTAAAGGCCCTTATAAACTTGCCGATATTGCTTATAAATTCGGTTCAAAGGTTTCTACTCTAAGTCCTGTAAGGGCAAATCTTATAAAAAAGGGAATGATTTACAGTCCGTCTTATGGCTACATCGCCTTCACAGTTCCGCAGTTTGATGAATTTATGGTAAGAACACTGCCAGAGTTTTCCTAAAACGCATTGAAAGAAAAAAGCGTACTTTGAGTACAGACTTTTACAATGTTTATTCACATTAGACGCTCTGATTGAATGCCCTGATTGTGTAGTAAGTCAGATAAAACCAGATTATACCACACCAAAACAAGCAATATCTTAAGTGCTTATATTTTAGTCTATGTTTATTTCGCTTAACCCAGTTTTTTGTAGTCTAGTGCGTAAATAGCACGTAATTGGGCTTTATATAGCGGGATTTTTTGAAGTAAATTTTTACTTGTCTCTCTTATAAAAACGGCTTTGGTCTTTCAACTGAATCCTTAAAGTGGATTGGAGGTGAAGAGACGTGTTCAGAGCTTTTGATTAGTTTTAAATGGCCGTATTCCAAAGAATACGGCCAAAATTGGTTGAAAAATGGCTGTATTTGTACTAAAATGGCCGTATTAGATGAATAAGGTAGGGTAGTGAGCTTACGTGATAATAAAATGGCTGTGCTAAGGCAGTTAGGGCTAGAATCAGAGCCAATCAGCCTACCTGAGCTCATGCTCAGGTTAGGCAAAGGTTTTAAGGAACGTTCGGTCAGGCGATGGCTTTGTCTGTTGGTTGAGGAGGGCGCCGTCAAAAAAGTCGGTCAAAAGCGAGGGACCAAGTACTTTGCGGTTGGTCGATCGGAAGACGTCTTCTGTGAGGTGAGCAGCTGTTTTAGTTCATTGAGCTTGCAATCTATTGAGAAGGTTAAAAAGCCCTTATTCGAGCGGCAACCTGTTGCATATGCAGACGACTGGTTTGACAGTTATCAACCAACCGCTAGCTACTATTTACCAGAAGGTTTGCGGCGCCAGCTGTTGGTATCAGGTGAGCGCGCCAATGGACAAGATCCTGCAGGAACTTATGCACATAAGATCTTCAATAGACTGATTATTGACCTATCTTATAATTCCTCAAGGCTAGAGGGTAATACATATTCGCTTCTCGATACGGAACGTCTTCTTATTTACGGCGATACTGCCGAGGGAAAACTCGATGAAGAAAAAGCAATGATCCTAAATCATAAAGAGGCTACTCGCTATCTTGTCGATAACGCACCTAGGCTGGAGGTCAGCTACAACGTGATATGCACACTGCACTATCTCTTATCTGATGGTCTTCTCGATACAACCGAGTCGGGCAAAGTTCGGAAATATGGTGTACGTATCGGAGGGTCAACCTACATCCCTTTTGAAGATCCCAAAAGACTCGAACAGCAACTAGAAAAAATCGCTGCAAAGTCAGCAAGTATTGAAGACCCCTATGAAAAGAGCATCTTTTTGCTAATTCATATCAGTTATTTGCAGGCTTTTACCGATGTCAATAAACGAACTGCTCGTCTAGCTGCAAATATATCTCTTATTCGAGGAAATCTCGTCCCGTTGGCATTTAGTGATGTACGGGTGGAAGATTACATGTCTGCAATGATCGCGATATATGAGCTGCAGGATGTAAGGCCACTTGTGGATTTATACGTCTACTCCTATTTACGCACATGCGCAGCTTATGACTCCACTATTAATGCGATGGGTTTCGACGAGGTGCGTGTAAATCGCCGGCAAGAGCGTAGGGCTGTAGTAAGAGAGGTTATTCTACAAGGGCTGGTAGGTGAGAGGCTGAGGAAGTTTGTTGATGTAGAAGCAAATCGTAGAGTTCCTGCCCTAGATCGAGTAGACTTTACTGAAGATGTTCTTGAGGATCTAGAGCAGATAGATGAGAGCAGGCTAGCTGGACTAGGAGTGACTCTAGAGCAGCTGAAAGTGTGGAAACAATTGAAAAGAGATTGAGCTGTAAACGGCACTTTGTAAATGATAACAATTGCGCCCTTGGTTTTAATGCACCGTCTATCAGCTTGCAGGCTCAGTATCTCTATTTAGACGTTGAAAATGGGGAAATCTTGAAAAAGCGCTGAACCAAGCTTGCGTCTTAAAAATATCATTTTCAAGCAGTCAGGTGTAGTCTATCATCTGTATATGTTCATTTTTCTTCAAAATTTCAACATATCTGGCAGATATGTTGACAAAATGCACATATTAGCAAGATATGTGCATTTTTAGAGGGTTTTTGAACATATGAAGAATTTTGATTGAAATACCATATAATGCACTTGCAGTCCTTCCTCCAAAGACTGACTTAGAAATTCCCAGTGTATTGAAAGCTTGTACCAAAGCAAATAAGGAACTTGCTAAGTTAAAAATAGCTGAAAGGCTTATCCCAAATCAGACAGTTCTAATCAATACCATACCTTTATTGGAATCACAGGCTAGTTCGGCCATAGAAAATATTGTAACAACAACTGATGAGTTATTTGAATATGCGCAAGACTTTTCTCCGTCGATGTCGCCCGCAGCTAAAGAAACTCTTCAATATAGGCAGGCACTTTACCAAGGTTACGCCTCTCTTAAAAAGCGCCCATTGAACGCTTCGGTTGTATGCCAGATATGCTCTACGATACGCCTTATCGACACAAATATTAGAAAGCTGCCAGGAACTGCTTTAGTCAACGATTCTACAGGTGAAAAAATCTACACGCCCCCTGAAGGAGAAGAGCGATTGAGAGAGTTGTTGGTAAATTGGCAGAATTATCTTCATCAAGATATTGATGGTGTTGACCCTTTAATAAAGCTTGCTGTGTAGCATTATCAATTTGAGGCTATACATCCTTTTGCAGATGGAAATGGTAGAACTGGACGTATCATAAACTGACGAATAAAACAGCGCCAAATGAAGATAGGGCAAAATTGATTACTATCCATGGAAAGCATCTTAAAGGAGCCCGCTCAAAAGGTAAGAAGGTGCACCTTGTATCCGCATGTAGCAAGCGTCGCTTGCTATTAGGTCAAGTAAAAGCAGAGGAAAAATCCTCACAAATCAAAGCAATTTGAAATTCCAGAAACTATTGAATATGATCACAAAAACTGATGTTGTTAGAAATAGATTGTTTTAAATAGTTCAATTTTTTAGATTGATGTAATGAAAAATTTTTCAGAAACCTCAGCTCTTAAAAGTAATTTTTCTCCTGATGCGTACGCTAGCATAGAAAAACAATTTAATTCTGTCACAAGCCATGTCCGTACTTTATGTGAGCATATTCAGAAAAGAATCGTTCCTTACATTGATAATAAAAGATTCTTAGATATAGGGGCTGGTCCTGGTTTTGTCATACATGAATTACTAGATTACTTTAATACGGTAGTTGCCGTAGATCCGAATGATAGCTATGCGTCTTGTTATTCAACTTTATCCCTTGTTGATAAATTTACGATTATAAATAAGAATTTTGAATCTGTTAACTTTAACAAAAAATTTGATTTTATTCTATGTTCGCACGTGCTTTATCATGTACCACAAAATGATTGGTCCGTTTTTATAGATAAAATTATTCAATTGTTATCGCCAAAAGGTAGGGCGTTGCTCACCCTTGTAGCTCCTCGAGGTGAGTTCCATCATCTTTGTAACCAAATCAACGACAAATACTCTAATAGCCAAGTTCTTCAAGCTAGGCTTAACGATATTGGGCTTAAGTATAAGATATCTAAAGTAAGAAATTCTTACTTCTACAAAAGCATATATGAGATAACCAATTTATTGAGAATGTTTGTTATAGATGACTGCTTTTTACCGGAAGAATATTCTTCTCTTGGTCAAGATAAGATTGTAGCAATAGATCAGCAGATAGGCAAATTTGTAGATAAGTGTTACGAAAGTGAAAAAGATATTTACACTTTTGAAATAGAAGAAGACTATATAGAGCTACATGTTTAAGCAATCCGTTCTTGGTGAAAAGGCGTAAAGCCTTATATCCATTTTTGTTTTATGAAATTGTGATAAATTTACAACTTGTTTACATATAAGATTTCCTTTAAAACCTGCATCGTTAGAAATTTTTTTGATATTATTAATTCGGGCTATGCTGCCAGTTCCTAAAAGTAATAATCCTTTAAAGTTTAAGAAGTTTTTTCCTTGATAAAAGTATTTCTTTAATGCAGTATATTCTAAATCAAAAACAGATAATGCAATATTATCTTTTTGATCATGTCTATTTTCAGTGTAATTAAAGGGATGGTTCCAGAAAATGATATCAAACTGCTCTTTTGGAAGAATTGGGGTGTACATATCCCCTTGTAATACGGATATATTTAAATTATGTTTCCTGGAATTATGCATCGCATTTTGTACTGCATTTGGATTAATATCAGTTGCAATCACTTTAGTCGCTCCCCCTAATTTTGCCAAACATGCAATTACGCCTGTTCCTGTCCCAATTTCTAATAAGCTTTTACCTTTGACTATAGGTAATAACTTCTGAGAAAACCACGCAGTATCGGAAGATATAGCTGGAGAAAAGACTTGTGGAAAGATATCAAATGAATAGCCGCAAATTTCAATGGAAGTGCTATTTCTAGTTTCTCTATGGAGATTAAGAAAATTATCTGAAAGGCATTTCCAATATTTCTTAGCTACCACAAGAATTTCCCACTACAATTATTTTTTGGTCCATGCAGAACTGTGGTTTTTTTATATTTTTTCTCAACCAATCAGTAATTGAAATTCTATTTGATGAATATTCTTTTGGGAATAAATCAAAGAATAACCGCAATCTTTCATATAAATCCTGATATGAATCAAATTGAATACTAGTCTGAATTGTATATTCCTCAAAATCTAAATTTTGTAACTGTAAAACCTCATGTAAGCGTTCGTAAGTAAATGTAAATTTTATTCTGGAGATATCTGCAAAGGCGTGTTTAATGCGGCCATAGTCATTTTGCATTCCGTTGACTACAAAAATAGCTTTTCCATTTTGATTTAATAAATGCATTGCCTTGTTAATTGTTTTGCTGATATCAGAAAAGTAGTAAATTACATGAGACAAAATAATTAGATCAAATTTAGAGTCAATAAAGACGTTCTCAAAATCCTTTTGAATCAATGTAACATTAGAGGCCAGTCTAATATTTGGAACTATTTCTTTTTCTACTATTGTATATTTATCCACAAAGTCAGCTAAGATCTCGGAAAAAATGGGCTTAGTACCCATCCCAATTTCTAGTAATTTCTTAATATTAGCTTGAACTGCGTAATCTCTTATGAAATGAGCTAATTCGATTTTTTCATTGCCATTTTCAATAAGTTGTTCGTACCAGTTAGGAACGAATTGTAAATTCTTGTTTAAAGCCGTCATGAAAACCTTCTAAAGGATTTTGATCTTAATTAATATAAGGTATTAAATTTTAAATTTTAAATTTTAAATTTTAAATTTTTTTATGAAATTTTGCTAGAAAAATCAAATTGTTGACTAAAAAACTTAGAAATACGACTTCGTTTATGACTTGATTGTTGATTACACGGCGCCCCGTTCATATCATGACATGCTCTTTAGAATGTTTCCTTTTGCCTTTTACTTCTCTATTTATCCAGGGCTTTTTTATGTAAATTCCTTTACAGCGCTACCTCAAATATTCTTGCAAATAATCTTAGTGTCTAAGAGTCATCCCAAGCGGCTTGCTTTCTTCTGTTTGCACTACCTCGAGTGCCGCCAAGATCAATAGTTACAGCAGAAAACATGGTTTTTTGTAGATTTTTGAACGCAGTCGTTTTTTCTTAGTAAGGTCTGGTCGAGAGACCTAAGAGTCCTATAGAGCTTTGGAAACAGCTCTCATTGCATACCGCCCTTCTTTGACCAAGCTTGCCGCGAGATGAGTTTTTTTTCCTGCGCCAACTTAAGAGCGTCTTGAAGGATCTCATTCTCTAATGTTTTTCTATCCAGAAGCCTTTCTAGTTCTCTGATCTGCTTTTGCAGCGCTTTGAGTTGGCTCTTTGGAGCCACTCCATAGCTGCTATTGACCGCTTCCAAGCTTCCCTCTTCCATGAGTCTTCTCCATGTAAATAGTTGGCTGGGACTTATATCCTATTTGCGGGCTATAAGGGAAACGCTCATCCCAGGTTGGTAGGTTTGTTCAACAATCGCTTTTTTGTCCTCAGCGCTCCATCGTCTACGTCTTTCTGTTGAGGTGATTACCTCAATATGGTTGGATTTAGTCATAAACCTAGTCCTACTCCTATGTTTTAGAGTTAGACAGGGTGGTTCACTTTAAATGGGGAGCGCTCCACGAAGTTATCTAAGGTCATAAGGCTCTCCTTTGTAAAAACACATATTGCAATGCTTTAATCTGCTTTTTACCAGAACATTAATCCATTTGGTTTTGATTAAAATACAGGTTTTCTTTACGGGCTTTTTGCTTTAACTCTTTTCTTGTGGACAGTGATTTGCTGTAGATTGGGTTTTTTATCTCTATAGATTTTAGCTTATGTAAAAATATATATTTTATTTATTTTAATTTAAAAAAAATTTTTTATTTAATTTTAACTTTTGTTTTAGTTATAATATTTATGAAAATTAAAAATTTTTAGTTTAAAATGATAGGATCGCTACTTTTTGGATTAGATGGAGTTTATAAAATCCGTAATATCACCATTTCCTACGAAAGCGGAGATAATGGGTATATCGATATTTTAGGAAATAGCCTTTTTGCCAAGGCTGGTCAAGCTCTACTCATGAATAAAGTGGCAGTTATTCTTTCGCTTGGATATCTGCACATAACGATACACGAGCTAGGTCATGCAATTGCTGCTCAGGCGCTAGCAAACCGCACTATATCATCGGATATTACTGTTTTCACTAAAACATGTACTGGAGTTTTTAGAGGTTCCTTTAGCGATGCAAAATGGAAAGAAGTAGCAATTTTGATTGCAGGTCCTCTTGCAGATGTTCTATTTTCCATTATTCAATGCACGCTGGGGGCTATTTGTCTTTCCGCAGGTTTTGTAGGCTCTACTTGTTTAGGCTCTATTCTCGTTATTTCAGGGGCTGCTTGGATTTTAGGGGAGTGTTTTTACGCTACCTGTCCAGGTGGAGATATACGCAGAGTAGTGAATCTTCTAGCTTGAAGTAAGAACTCAATCATTACAGCATAAACCGCATCGAATACCATCTTTTTATCAGGTCTTTAGATCTAACAATAGATGTGTATTTCAGCGCTGTCTACTACTTTTCCCGAACAGGCCTTATTTGGCGCTATTCGGGATTTTTCTATAGACAGAAGCTGCGTTTAAGCGCGGCGGTTTGTTTTGGCGCCAATAAGTATAAAAGCTTTGCCATCTTCTACCGTCAGTCCTACATTCATGGTCCCTGTAATAAACTCAGTAAAAGGTTTCCAATCGGTAAGGTTGGAGCTAAGCATCAGCTCGTTTTCTACATATCTTGCATAAAAAGTCTGCTGAATTTCTATACACCCCCATTGATCATGACTTTCTTGCAGATGGGCTAGATCTCCTTCTAAATAAAAGCTGATTGGTAAGTGCGTATGTTCGGTAAATTCGATGGCTAAGTTGGGGCGGTTTCCTGCCATAATTTCTTTTAGCTCAGGGTCTTTTAAGCTATCTAGTTTCGCTACGGTAATTTTTTCAAGAGGCGTTTCTTGATCAGAAGCTTTAAACAAAGCGTTATTTGCAAAACTAGCGGTATGGATTGCGCAAAAAGCGGCGGTTAAAAGTAGGTACTTTTTCATGATATTCTCCTTGTACTACAATCGTAGTATTTGTGGTTAAAAAAATTGAATGCGCCGTCTTAAAACACCCAAAACCTCCCTAAAAAAATCAATATGTAGGCGAGGATGATGGCGCAAAAAGAGCAGATGCCATGTAGCTTTTTCCACCTATTTGTCAAAGGATGAAGAAGCATATGTACTCTTTTTAGCGTTTTTTTTGCAGTTAAATGACTGGCAAAAATAGAGGGATGTAGCCTTTTTGTGTGGGCTGCAGATTGATAAATGGCAGATGCAAGATCTGTTGCATCAACGCCGTATCTTTTGCAATTGCAGTCGCAGCTAATTTCTTGGTTTTCTAAGATTTTATCTCGAAGCCATTTTGTTGGAACCCACCAAAATATCGATGCGATGATTTCTAATAAAAAGCGTATCAGTCCATCTTTGTAACGGATGTGCTCTATCTCATGAGAAAGAGCCGCTTCGTATTCTTTTGTGGAAAGAAAAAAAAGCAGATGGCTTGGTATATAAATGATAGGAGAAAATAACCCTGCCACAAATGGAGAGCTGTGTACGGAGGATGCATGCAAAATGCGGCAGCTTCTTTTTTGCATCTCTTGTAAAAGGTAAGGGTTATCTATTTTTTTTGTGAATAGATCTGCTTTTTTTGTAATAGATTGTAGCGTTTTTCTACCGCAATAATAGACTACAAGCGTTTTTAAAAAAGAAGATAGACATAGAAAAATCAAAATCAAAGAAAACACGTTTAAGTAGGGATTGAATGTATAACCAATTAGATCGGCAATGGTAAATGTGGTATTTCCTGGGAGAGTGAATTGGACCCCTGAATGGAAAGGAAAAAGTCTTTCAGTTAGGGGGCTTAGTTCAATAAATATCGATAGACTTCTTGCACCTTTTTCGAAAGATAGGGGATTGATGTTTTGCATATAGGACCATTTTGTAAAGTCATATAGCAATAAATCGAAAGGGAGCTTAAAAATAGGGATCATTTCTAGTAGAGCTCTTGTTCTACCGTGCTGAATCTGGAATAGAAAAAGCAGGCTCTTTACCAATAAAACCGACGTAAAAAACGCAAGAAGGCTATTGAAAAAAATATTCAGAATAAAAAAAGATGCGCTATCCATCTGATTGCTCCAATTTACGCTTCTGGATCATCTGCTCGATTTGCGCAAGCTCTTCATCAGAAATTTCTAGATCATTTTCTAAAAGGTAGCTGACCATAGCGGTTGACTTGCCTCCAAAAAGCTTATCTTGGATCCTTTTAAGAATCGTTTTGCAACGAGCTTGATTATGTTCTGCAATCCAATACATATACTTTTTGCCTTCCTTTTTCCTTGTAAGCTCACCTTTATCTGCCATACGGCTCATTACGGTCATGATTGTTGTGTAGCTACCAGGGCTTCCTAAAGATCTATACACATCGCGTACGGTAGTGCGGCCAAGCTTTTGCACAGTTTGCAAAATGGATAGTTCGAGTTCTCCAAAACCTAATTTTCCCATGTAGGTCCTATGTTTTAGGATTAACCTACTACACTTGTAGTTTATTAGTCTAGAAATTTGCATGCCAATAAATCCCAATGCAGTATGGATCTATCTGTACTGTGGTTTTTCAATATTAGATCTCTTAGCAAAAAGTATTTTATATTTATTTTTTTTATAATATAAAAAAATAAAACTCGATTTATTTTGTTTTTTCTTGTTATATTTTTTACCGATTGTAAAATTAAGGAAATTAAATTGATAAACTCTATTTTATTTGGCGCGCAGGGTAGTTATAAAATTGGTAATATTACTATTAACTACGATCCTGTAGATAATGGAGAGATTAATATTTTAGGAAATAACCTTTTTTCCAAATTAGGCAAAGCGCTACTCACTAATAAAGTGATGGCTATTGTTTCGCTTGGATATCTCCATATCACAATACATGAACTAGGTCATGCAATTGCTGAACAGATGCTAGCAAAACGCACTATATCATCGACTATTACTGTTTTCACTAAAACATGTACTGGAAACTGCTCAGTGGGATCTAGCAATGAGAGGTGGAAGGAAATAGCTATTTTGATTGCAGGCCCTTTAGCGGATGTGCTTTTTTCTATTATGCAGTGCATGTTAGGATTTATGTGCATTTCAGCAGGGTTTTTTGGCTCTACTTGCCTAGGGTCTATACTCATTGCCTCTGGAGTTAGTTGGATTGCTGGAGAGCTTTTTTATGCTACTCGGCCCTATGGAGATGTGGGCAAAATTGTACACCTTGTCTGCGGTTAAAACCAGATGGGTTCCAATGAAATACCATTGGTAGTTAGGTTCTCGCGATATTTTCACAGTTAAGAAGCCCTAAATGATTTAGGCGCGTTGCTTGAGAAAAAATTTCATTTTTAAATTTACAGCGAAACTTATCTTTGACGTTATTGAGGTAGTATTCGATGGTTCTTGGCGAAACGTTTAAAATAGATCCGCTTTCTTTAGCCGACATGCCCTGCAATAAAAGCTGCACGCATTCTTTTTCTCTACTAGAAAGGGAAACGACTTTCTTGACTTCATCTTGTAGGCCAATTTCTTTTAAAAATTGGTGTATTGTTTCTGGGTCGGTATTTTCTCTCATAATGCTGCGCGCAAACGCCTGTTCTTTAATTTTTCCTATAGGAAGGTAGGGACGGGTATCGGATTGCAATATTTTTTTGCAGCTTGTTTTGAAATGGGCAGCGAAATCTTGCAAAATATGCGGGTAATTGAAGATTATTTGCGGTATAGGAATATTTGCCTTTGAGGCCCTCCAAAAGCCGAAAAACTCCACATCATCTTCATCTCTTTTGCAATACCCAATAAGAGGGATCATGTTGAACTTACTTGCTAAATACTGCATCATAGCTTCATGTTCGGGTCTTTGGAATTGATGGAAGGAAAAAAATCCTGTTTGAAAAGATGTAGGGTGCTCTAGATAGGGATCATGCAGATACGCATCTTCCCCTACATAATGCTCATCGATGATGAGAGGGGCATCGGTGAACATAGTAAAGTCACCTTTAGCGTTAATATGTGCATAATAAAAACAGGTGATACCTAAATGTTCTAGTGATCTAGTGCAGTTTCGCACCTCATCAGAATATCTCGAGAGATCTCGTAAAAATTGTACAGACATACTCTTTTTCCGTGAAAAAAAAGTATTTTAAAGATTTTTTTATTCTATTTCAATCCGTTTTTTTTACTAGTGTTCAAAAAAAAAGACGTCTAAACGCCCCGTCAACAGAGTACTACATATTGTTTGGCTTAGCAGGCCATGGCTTCACAATTGAGAAGACCTAAACCGTCAAAGCGCAGTGCTTGAGAAAAAATTTCACTTTTAAATTTATATGGCAACTGTCGATACTATGCGTTTTTTCGATCGGGAAAATCCGAATGGTTATTCATAGGGAGTCAGCTGATTTTCCTTGGGCGCTTTTATGCGAGAAGTAAATCCTGCAAAATAATACGTGAGATAGCTTAGGGCCATCATGCTGAAAGATAGAATAAATGAAATAGATAGGCCTTCTTCTAGGAAAAACCAACCTAAAAAATGGGATGATAAGGGAATAATCAGCCCTGTATAAGATACTTGGGTAATAGGATAGTTTTTAATGAAGTAGCTATAGACGTAATAAAAAAAGATGTTGCTGGCAATAGTGGTGTAAAGCAAAAGAAGAATCGTTTTTTTATTGAGGGCGTGGTAGTCGAAATACGCAACAGAAAAAACGCCTTGAAAAAATAACGAAGCGCTTACAAAGACGATGCCTGATCCCATCAAAATCAAAAGGTTGATTTCAGCATAAGAATACCTATCTACATCCAATAGCTTTTTTGTGCATATCCAGCCGTATCTTCCGATGAAAATTGCTGCTATCCCTGTAATAATAGACCATATGTAGGTCTCTTTTGATACTTCTAAAGCAACTGGAAATCGGCTGCTTAGCAATAAAAACACAGAGAAAAAACCCAATAAAATCCCTAAGATTTTATGTTTTTCTAGCCGTTCATGAAAAATAAAGTAGGAATAAAAAGCGGTGATGAATGGATCGAGACTGCCGATTAGCATCGCAACTGACGAATTTAAGTGTTTTAAGGTATACATTTTTAAGTAGTAAGGTATCGCAGTTGCAATGATGCAGATGAAGGTAATGAGCCAAAAATCTTGTTTTAGCTTTTGAGTCAGCTGAAAAAATGTTTTTTTATAGCAAATAACTCCAAGGAAAAATAGCGCTGATACCACCAATTTAAAACTCGAGAGAAAATGGATAGGTAAGGTCGTTAAAAGGGCTTTATTTGCTGTATAAGAAGTGGCAAGTATTACGAAAGAAATGGTTAAAAAAAATGTTTTCATATAGTCGAGTTTGTCCATGCTCTTTTTTAGGGAGGGAGAACCCCGATATCACCAGTACCATCCAATCACCATGAGTCAAAGTGTAGAGAAATCAGGCGTTTAATTCTACTGGATTATGCTGATAAGAATGGGTGGTTTTCGAGAAATGATGCGCCGCTTTCAATGAGTCTGTATGCATTCTATCCAATAGGGGTTAGGGGTAGTGTAACAATATGTCTGTACATTCGATATGCTGAGACATTCTCAGTTATTGAAAAAAAAGGTTTGAGGTCGGATTCTCTTAACTTTCCAAACAACTAAGGAGAAAATATGACCTCAAACCAACATTATGCATCACTCATTGAAGAAGCTCTAGTAGAGCTAAGTAGTCAAGGCATAGCAAATCTTAAGACGCGTTAAGCGGATTACAGAAGAGCTCTGTGGGCTAGACATCAGCTCAACACAGGTATCTAGAGTTAGTAAGTTACTAGATGAAGAAGTTTAGGGGCTGTCCTCTTGGGAACATGCGGTATGTTTATTTAGATGCTCGTTTGAAACGCTGCTGTTTTTGATGAGCGCGCTCAAGCTGTTTTTTTTCTCATGAGATGATATATACCGATCAATAAGAGTAAAATACCCAAAGCGCTGATTGCATACGAAGCGTATGCATAAAACGTGGCCTCTTTTTTACCCTCTGTGATTTTTTTTTCTACATAGTCGGTAGCTTTTCTACTGTATTTTTGCACGGCTTTTTTCTGTTTTGATAAGATGCTTTGAGCGGTATCTTTAGCGGTTTCTGCTTGAGCAATTTGCGCTTTTCCTTTACGTACTTCGTTTTGGATATATATAGCTCCAAATACCAACAATGCGCCGGTTAGGCAGCAAATTATTCCTAAAAATTTTCTCATTTTTTTCCTATTTATGTTTTTTTTCTTTTCTCATACCTGAAAAATAATGTAAATAGAGAGAAAACGTAATTAAAATTTATTTGCTATAAAATACTTATTTTTAACAAAATAGTGCAGACGAAAGACTGAGGATCGATGTTCAACTTATTTATTTTTCTTATGCCGCTATCTACACTTTTTTGTAGTATTAGCTCTATACAAACAACGAATTTACAAGAAAACGATGCGAAACTTCTATTAGAAGAAATTTCTCTTATCAGCGGATACTATGGAAAACCGGTGAGTTACTATACGTATCCTCAAAAGCAAATACCTTTTGCAAAAACGTCTTCTAGAAATGTCGTTTTGCTTGGAGATGTAGGTTATTTTCGTCCAACAAAAAGCCGTTTTCGTAGCATCTATGGATCATCTTTAATTAACTACAGGGTGAGTTTACAAGTGCAGTTGTGGAAACAGTTATATGCACTAGTCGACACCAATCTTTTGCACAAAAAAGGCGCTTCTATTGGCGTGAGAAATGCGACAAAAATTCTGCTGATACCAGTAGATATTGGTATAAAGTATTACTTGCCTACTTGGGATTGGCTTTCTTTTTATTTCAAGGCAGCGGGGGAGATTACCGGTACGTTTATCGAAAATCAAACCACGTTTGTAGAAGATGTCAGGCAGTCTTCCGCAGGAGCTGTTGGAGGAGTAGGCGCATTTTTATCTTTTGGAGAAGAAGCGCGTTTTTGCCTAGATGTATTTGCAGATTATTCCTTTGTTAAACTACATACTTTTGGAACAGCTACCTCTGAAGGAGGAAGAACGGAGCTGGGTGGTTTGATTCTAGGCGGCGGCTTAGGCTGTAAATTTTAATCGTCGAACCTTTCGATGAGGCTTTTTTCCTGTAGCGTATTTTTTCTTTTTTCCTTTTGTGTATTTGCAGAGGAAAGGCCCCCTTTTATCTCCTCTTATCAAGTGGGAAAACAGGAAAATTTTCGGGTGATCTTAAACCCAGAACTCCTCTTTTTACAAGCGGGCCAAGAAGATCTTAGGTATGCGCTAATCGACCAAGAAAAATGGATTTCCATGCAAGGCGCAAAATATGCGCCTTCTCTCCGTTTTACCCTAGGTTTTCAAACGATTTATGACGATAACGATCTCATTTTTTCCTACATAAGATGTCATACAAAAAAGACGCAAAATACGAAGTCGTTTTCGGGAGATCTTTTCTCGGTTTACTGGTTTTCTGATCTGACGCTTCCTTTGTATTCTCTTGCGTCTACTTGGCGTCTAAAATTAGATGCAGTAGATGCTTATATAAAAAAACGGCTTTCTATAGGAGATGCGTGCCTTTTAGGTTGGGGTCTTGGTTTTCGGGCGGGGGTATTGAATCAATCGTTAAAAATGGAAAGAGTAGGATCTTCTCCTTTGTTTGGCCAGAGTACCACGCAGTCGATGAGCTGGTATATAGGACCTAAAATCGCAGGATTTTGCCGTTTTTTATTTCCCTATTCTTTCTACTTCTCTAGCGAAAGTGCTCTGCATTTTTTATGGACGAAATACAGACTTTCTTATCGAGAAAAAGAAGGGAGCTTTTCCAAGGCGCGTTTAGAAAATCTAGATCGCATACAAAGCCCCTTTGAGTTGACGTTTTCGTTAGGCTGGCAGCGTCTTTTTTCTATAGAAGTTCATGGGGACTTTGCTTTTAAAGCAGCATTTTTCCTTTTCCCTCAAGAAAATCAGCTTGCATATATCCCTTCTTGCTCTGCAAAACGAGGAGATCTGTACCTTATAGGGTTTGGAGCGTCTTCTCGTTTTGATTTTTAAATACGGTTATTAAATTATTTACTAAGAAGAGTTTATGTGCTTTCGTGACTTTTTTTTGTCTTCATGCTACTATATACTGAAATAAATCAAAAATCATGCGCCATGAGCCCTATTCATCCACTAGCAAATCTTCCCGAAACCTTTGTTAATCAAGGGTTTAATCAAGTTTCCTCAGAACAAATTCAGCAATATAATAAAACCTATTCAAAGGGATCTTTTGAAGAAATGGTCGTAAGCCATTTGAACCACGCAATAGCCCGTAAGGAGGCGCAAGGTAAAAAGCTTTCAGAAGAAGAGATCCTCGAGCGTGTAAAAAGAGTAGAAGCTCTTTTAAAAAACCAACCTCAATTATTGAGGGAAATTCATCGCCCCTTAAAGCCTCTTTCGTATGTAGTGCACTCTATACTGTTCATACCAAAACTTATTGTTTCTTTAGTTATCGATTTTTTCGCTGGGATGTTTTACATGGCAATGCACTTTGCCTATGACAACGAGAGCTGGACAAAGATCGAGAAAATCGATCCTAATAAGCCCACATTTGTACTAGTACCCGGAAAAGCTTCCAACCCTAGCATTTTTGCCTTAGTTTTGAAGATTTGTAAGCTTATGAATCGAGATGTGAATATCGTTTATGTAGCTCTCGAGGATAAAAGGCGTTTTTCAAACAGTCCGAATGCAACAATCAAGGGGTATGCCGACAAACTTCGGCTTAAGTTGCTTGAAGTGCAGCAAAAACACAATTGCAAGATCAAAGCTGTTATAGCCCACTCACTTGGGGGTATTGTTGCTATGCAAGCTGCTATTGACCTACACAACGACCCAACCACAAAGCAGTATATGCCGGAAAGGCTTGCCCTTGCCGGGTCACCTATTTATGGAGCATGGGTTGCGCCTTACCAACCTGGTAACGAAAAAACTCAAAGACCCTTTTTAGCCAGCCAGCTTAGGCCAGAATCACAGGCACTTAAAAAAATCCGAGAGGAATTTAAGCCACTTGGTAATGGCCATTCTCTTGAACTGCACCTGTACGGAAGCTCTTTAGACCCGATGGCTCCACCCTCCTCTTGTACATATCCAGGAGCAAAGAAGAAGTACAATCTCCCTTTCTCTAATCATGTGACTGTAGCCCTGAGAGCCGCGTTAAGTGAGATTTTTTCTTACACTTCGACAGCATCATCAGAAAATTCAGATGTAGCTACTGGTTCTTGATTAGCTTGAGGAAGTAGCGCTTAAAAAACAAAAAAGGGGGTATATGCAGGTTGCAAATCCAACTATTGTACTTTCTTCTACAGGGTCTGATAGCGCGCATTATTTGAGGCAAGCCTGTGACGCCTTTACCTTTTTGCCGAGGCTCGTTTTTTCTGTCATCGTAGAAATTGTATCTGTTATTTTTTTTGCTATCATTGGCGTCTTTACAAATGGAGAGCGTTTTAATCCCTCTTCTTTAGATCCTAAAAAACCAACTATTTTGTTCATTAACGGTCTTTGCCATAATCCAACAGCTGCCTTGTTTCTTCGTATGCGGTTGGGTAGTAAGGTAAATATTTATTCTTATTCCTATGCTTCTTACCGGTTTTGGCATAAAAGAAACTGCTCTATTGCAGATTATACTCGATCTATTCAGGCAAAAGTCGATAAGTTAAAAAAAGAGACAAATGGTCCAGTAAAAGTCGTAGCCCATTCTATGGGAGGACTGATTGCTCTTGGTTTAAAAGATGTCAAAGAGATGACGCTCATTGGCACGCCTGCACGCGGCTCTTGGGCTGCGCGCATTTGCCCGATTTTTCGTGTGATTAAAGAAATGCAACCAGGCTCTACTTATGTAGAAACAATTCGTCAATCTGCAGAAGAGAGGATCCGGTCTGGGGATCTCCAGGTTCGTGTCCATTCTTCTTCTATGGACGCGCTTGTTCGTCCTCATTCCACAAGGATAAAAGGTGCTGAAGAGATTTCTTATAACTATTTAGGTCATGTGGGGCTTCTTCTAACTGCTGGTTTATAGGAGCTATTTTTCTACATTTTTCTCTTCCTTTTAAATCTTCATCTTTCCTAAGATGTTGTGAAATTATTTTTGAGGGAAAAATGAAACAGGTTTTGCTGCGCCTTTTTTTTCTGTGCGTTTTCCAGTCCCTATTTGCTTTTGATCTAAAAGAGTCCACAGTAGAAGTTATTGGCACTACTTACCAGTATAACTACTTTTATCCCTGGAGCGCGCCAAAAACCCTCTATCAACAAGCATCTGGCATTGTTTTAGATAAAGGACGCATCATTACCAGCGCTAAAGCGGTGAAAAATGCATCTTATGTTGACGTAAGGCTAGCAGGCGATCTGTTTTTATTTCGAGCAAGTGTGATTTCAGTAGACGAAGAAATGCAGCTTGCCTGTTTAGAGATACAAGAAGAAACGTTTCTAAAGAAAAGTTATCCCGTACGCATATCTAAGCAGTCTTTAGATCATGCGCGCTCTTTATCAATTCACGGTTTTTCTCCCTCCCAAAGGCGGTTTAGCTCAATGCAGGTAGATGTATTTGCTTGTGATTTACTCGATGCAGAAAAAAACGCTGCACAAACCAGCTTATTTGGTCTACACGCTTCGTACCATTTATTTTCCCATGGAGCTTGCCTTTTTGCAGAAGATGGTTTTATTGGTATGGCTCTTTCTTCTCCTGCTATTTTTCCTTCGGAGAATTATTACAAGGTGGTTCCAACAGCTGCAATCCAGGATTTTGTAGAAAGTAAGGTAAGAAAAACCTTTCCTATTCGGTATCAAGGCATGCACCACCCTAGTTTAAAGGCGTACTACCAGCTACCTATCTATCTTTCTGGAGTGTTGATTCTAGAAGATTACCCTCCTTTAAAAGAGGGAGATATCCTTACAAGTATCCAAGGTGAAGATGTGGAAAATGATGGTACTGTTATTTTGTATGGCAAAAAAGTATCTTTTCAACAGCTGATGCATACATACGGAGTAGATCAATTGCTTTGTGAAGTATGGCGCAGCGGCGAGGTTAAAGAGCTTGATGTACCTTTACAAGATAAAAGTCAGGAGCATGTATTTAGGCAGCCTCCTTCCTATTTGATCTATGCAGGACTGGTTTTTCAGCCTTTACATGAACTAGAAGAAGAATGCTCCATTGCCCTATCAGGAGAAAATTGGATCGTTCTCAGTAAAGTTTTAGTCGATGAAGTCAATGCAGATTATGCAAGAGTTGCTGGAGCTCTTATCGAATCGGTTAATGGAATAAAAATCTCTTCTCTTCAAGAAGTAGAAAAAGCCCTGAAAGATAATTCAGAAGAGATGCATACTATTCGAACAGCTAGGGGAGAGCTTCTCGTCTTGGATAAGACACGCAGTGAACAGTCCCATCTCAAGATCTTAAAAAAATACGGGGTCTTACAAAGTAAACTTTTTCCATCCTAAAGAGGTCCTATGAACCGGTTTTTTTTTCTTATCACTGCTTTATTTCCTCTATTTCTTTTTTCGATCAACGTAGATAAATCTGTCGTCAAGGTAGAAACCCATTTACAGATGTACACAGGAGAGCCTTGGGAGTCTTCATCCATCGGAAGAGGTATGGCAAGTGGATTTGTCGTCGCTTCAAATCAAGTTGTGACGAATGCTCATGGGGTATCTCATGCGACGCATATTCGGGTAAAGCTGCCCGGCTCTACTAAAAGTTATCCGGCGATCATCAAGGTGATAGGAGATGATTGCGATCTCGCCCTTTTACAAGTAGATGATCCAGAATTTGCCAGATATAGCGAGCCTGTATCTTTTGCTGAGGTGCAAGATGGTGATGAAGTAACGGTGATCGGGTTTCCATTACCGTATCACACCTTATCTTATACAAAAGGCATTGTCTCTTCTTCTTATCATAAAGTATACCAACATTCTGGCGCGTACTTATCTGCGATTCAAATTGATGCTGCTGTAAATATGGGCAATAGCGGCGGGCCTGTAGTGCACCACGGTAAAGTCGTTGGCGTAGCATTTGGAAAAATCGGAGGGCTTGCTGTAGATAATATCTGTTTTATGATTCCTACATCTTTAGTAAAGCATTTTTTACGAGAGGCAAGTCAAGGTAAATACCAAGGATTTCCTAGATTAGGTATGACATTTCAACCGTTAATTCACCCAGACCTAAGGCGCTATTTAGACCTAAACGATGAAACAACAGGCGTGATGATCGTAGATGCAGCAGATTATGAAGAGCTGCAAGAAGGCGATATTCTGACAAGAATCGATGATATTCCTCTAAATAACGATGGATCAATCTATGTAGATGGTGCAAGAAAAGATCTTTTTTTCTATGTGTTTTTGCAAAAACACTTAGGCGATACTGTAAAATTACAAATTCTTCGCAATCAGATCCGTAAAGATCTGCATATTTCGATTCATCAGGCATTTAACCATACACCTTCTCATGCGCGCCTTAGCTATTACATTTATGCAGGGCTTGTATTCGATTCTTTTCAAGATGCAAACGATGCAAAAGATACGTTGTATTTACGCAAGGTACTCGCACATCCTGTGAATGTAGGTTACCAAGATCTACAAAATTGTGAAGTAGTAAAAATCGGCTCTAAGCAAGAGTAGTCCATCCAGCAGCTCATCGCTATTAAATAGTCTGAAGAGACTTTTCATATACAGACTTTACAAAGCGGAAAAAAAATTAATTTAGGTAAAGAAGCAAGAGCCAAAAACCAAGAGGTATTGGCGTATTTTCATATTGCAGAAGACCGGTTTATTCCTTAAAACAGTCCACTTCTATATGGCTAATTTCGACAACGCCGCTTAGCATTTCTTTGACGTCTTCGCCTTCTAAAGCCTGGCTTTTTGCAAGGTAAAAGATCAGCCCGGAAAATAGCGCTACGCAAAGAAAGTCAATTCCAAAAGAAATAAGACCAAGCCCGCCACCAAATGAGCTGCAATAAGATAAAATGCCCAGTCCAATCAGATAGGGGAAAATCCACCAAGAGCTTCCTAAATATAGATCGATGTGGGCAAACTTTTTTCTGTATACCCATAAAAAGCAGTAACCTAGAAATACGGAAAACAGTAGCTTAGACAGCACTGCCCATCCAGACCAAAATACAAGTAAGTTGCAAATGTAGAATGCAACTAAGCAAAAAAGCTCAGCGCAAGGAACAGAGAAAATCCGCTTTTGGTTGGGGAGTTTTTCTCGAAGAGCGATCAACGCAATAGGCCCTACTGCATAGGAAAGAACAACAGAGGAGACTAAAAACTTGACCATACTTTGCCAACCTGGAAAAGGTAAAAATAGGATTAAGCCAATACAGTAATTCATGATCAAAGCGTTGATAGGAACGCCTCTTTTTGTCAGTTTTTTCAAAAAATTAGGCATGTACCCATTGAAGCTCATAGCGTAGTTGATTCTAGCAGATGATGACGTGTAAATTAGAGCGGTTCCAAAAGGAGAAATCACGGCATCTGCATATAGCAAAATCACCAAGCTATATAATCCTAAAGTTTCTGCAATACCTACAAAAGGTCCGTTATCGTTGGTGAAGCTTAAATTCAGCCATGCGCTATTTAGCTCTACCGCTCCGATAAAAGTGATCTGTAAAAGGGCATATAAAACCATGGTTAAAATGCACGATCCTACAATCGCTATGGGAATCATTTTACCAGGATTTTTCGCTTCGCCTGCAAGCTGGGTTGCTGCATTGTATCCTACAAAAGAAAAGATAATGCCTGCAGAAGGCATAGCCGCTACCACGCCTTTCCATCCGTAGGGTAAAAAACCCTTCGAAGTGAAGTTTTGTATCTCGAATGAGGAAAGGGCAAGTGCAACCACCGTTAAAGTAGGTATAGCAATCTTAAATGCGACAATACCTATATTGGTTTTACTTACCCAATGCACTCCTAAATAATTGATGATGCAGGTGATACATAAAATAATTGCTGCAGCGATCATCCCATACACACTTAACACATGCGAGCCGCCCGTTTCTATGACAAGCCAGGGAAGGTAATTCGATGCATATTGTAAAAGCGCCATTGTTTCAATAGGAGCAACCACAAGAGAAGCAAGCCATCCGCACCAGCCCATAGTGAAGCTAACCAGCGTTCCATGAGAAAAATGTGAAAACCGCGCAACGCCTCCAGCTACAGGCAGCATCGTAGCAAGCTCTACAAATGTAAACGCTACAATCAGCATCAAAAAGCCGCCCAATATCCAAGAAAAAACCGCTCCTGGACCTGCGATTATAGCAGCAAAAAAAGTACCGAAAAGCCATCCCGCTCCAATCACACTTCCAACAGATGCAAATAAAATGCCCCAAGGGCCTATTGTTCTTTTAAGACGCATATTTTTTTTATATCTATATATGTGGATTAAATCAAATTGATTTTTTCTATTATCTACTAGTAAAATGTTCCCCCTAAATACATATACAGTACATAAACCAGGGAGCCATTTATGCAGCCTATTTCGCCTTTTAGGAGTACAACATTAGAAAGGAAAGAAGATCATAAGAGTTTACGAGGTCTGCCACCTATTCATAAGTTACGAAACATAATGGCAACAGGTGGAAAAGTGCTTCGTGAATAGGAGCGGGCATTTAATCAAGAAAAACCTATTTATAAGATATCAATGTATACAACACCTGCTCAAAAGCCGCGGTGTAAAGATGGCGTTTTTTACTGGCCCTACGGTCCAATAAGCGGCCAAACAACAAACCCTGTAAACACAGTGGCTATAAAAATCCTTAGCTACAAGTTTTCTAAAAAAACGGGCCTTTTGAATTTGATTTTTTCTTTAGTGAAAGACCCTTCTACGCAATATACAGGTACATTAAACGTCTTTAAGAAAGGCTTTAAGAAAGTGCTTATTTCAAGTAAAAGGCAAAAGACTCTCGAAAAAGCACTAAGAAAGAGTCAGAATATTAAGGAGTTAAAACCATTTTTCGAAAAAGAGAAAACTCCTGTGGCATTTCCAACGCGAGGTAAAGATACTCCTTACGTTATTGTGCTGGGCCTTAGAGAAGGGCGCGTTTTATTGGCATCAGCTGACGTAGAAATCGGTGAAGATGGCGAGCTTTATGCTTGTTCTAGCTCAAAAGTATGGTTGGTTTCATTTGAGTATTTAAAGCAGTCTCTTACAAAGAGAAAAAATACTCGAAGTATAGAGAAAATATGTAAGAATTTTTTAACGCGATTCAAGCGCCACAATTTGCCTCTTAGTCACGTATTTTTTGCCTTTGAATGTGAGTCTTTGCAGTTTCGTGGACTAGTTACGCAGTTGATACATCGTTTGCATCGAGCTATTCTTAATATACCTGAAGAAGGCAACCTTTGTCTCCATCATCTTAACGAAAATAAGCAACACATTGCTCCTACATTGCAACGAGTGATCGAAAAGCATTACCCAAATCCTAAGGGTCCAGAAAAAAAATTATTTGCCTATCTTGTGCTTTTCGTTGAGTACCATTCAATCAAGTGCCCTTATGACTTTATTAATAGGAGGCGTTTAGAAAAAGAAGACACGCAAGTAGGAAAAGAAAAAGTACGCAATGTTTTTCGAAAATCGATCCTGCAAAAAATAATCAAAGGTGAAATTTGTAAAAGTTCAGACTTTTCTAAAGAGGTGCACAAAGATTTTGTATTTGATGTTTTACACTATTACCTTCTAAAGGCAAATTTGCAATCATCATCTACGAAGACGCTTTTTTTAAATGCACAAAAAACTTTTTTCCCCTCAGAATCACTGTACCATAGGCATATGGAAAAAATTGCTTTATTCGACCAGTTCCCGCAAGCGAACTCAATTTGTATAGATGCAGTGGGCGCTTTTTTAAAAGGAACAGGAATTAGCCCCTCCCTAAAAGAGGAAAAAGAGGGTAAGTATCAGAAACAGCAAGGATTTGTAAATAAGAGGGTATCCTCTTTCAAAACTCAAGTTAGCGAGCTATGCACTGGATTTTTACAGACTTTTTATGAGGAGGGCTACTTTGCTAAATGCGTTCCTGTAGAAGAGACGCAACTTACTGCCCAAGGAAAGGAAGAAAACAAGGTAATTGTTGATCTAATTTTTAATTTTGTTAGCACTATATTTAGAACAATGCAGTTAGAGACCACTTCTTCTCTATCTACGATTTGCCGAAGCAAAAAAGAGTTCGGTCTCATTTTTGCAAATAAATTGAGAACTTTTTTTCGGAGGGGAATACCTACGCCAGATCAGGAATTACTTGCTCACCTTCAGTTCATGGCGGATCGTTATGCATTGGAATATATCATAGCGCTGTATAGCTTAAAGCACCTTCAGAAATCTATTGATGGTAATCAAAATCCAATTAGAAAAAACTTGATTGTGGATATTTGCAAAGATGAGGATTGTAAGAAGTTACGTTTTTGTAAAGAAATCGTATCAGAACTATTGGTAGGATGTTTTTTGCATCAAGAATTAGATGAAAAAGAGATAAAAGAGCTGCTTTCTACGATCACTTCTTTTTTTCAATCGGCAACGGAAGGAAAAAAACAGGATCCTAAGTCAGAATTACTGCGCATCTTTGAGAAAAAATGTAAGCTATATGCTAAGCATGATCTAGATTGCCAGGAGCGCTTCGGTCAGATGGCTCAATTCCTTCAGCAGTATCTTTTCAAAAAGTAGGCATTTTTGCTCCTATCATCTACAAAATGGTTTGTAAAGCTGCTGTCATTTTTTCATGCAGCTTTTCCTTAGTATCCTACTATCATCTTAGAAAATTAGGTCTTGACGCCAGGAGGTATTTGCGCTATCACCTGAAAAAAAAGGGACTTATGCGAAAATCAACTCACGATCCTACCTACTTAGATTCATTTCAAATCAAAACGCCGATTGTTTATCTATCGGACGTAGTGATTGCAGATGAATGCAAAAAAAACTTTTCTAAAGACTGGGGTAAATTCCAAAAACGGCATAGCGACGATTTATCAAAAACGAGAAAAGCTGCTTTAAAAAGGTTTATGAGAAGAATTGCTACAGAGTCTTCTGATGCATTTACCAGGAACTGGGTTTCCATCCGTTATATTGGAAAAACCATGGGCTACGGCGTGTTTGCCAAATGCGCTATCCCTCCTTACAAAACGATTACCCATTACGCGGGGCTTTTGACATTTGATGCAGATATTAAACAGCAAAATGATAGTACTTTTGTGATCACAGATTTTCCAAAGTATGCCATCAATGGAGCATCTCACGGCAATTGGTCTAGGTTTATGAATCATGCAGATGAAGATGATGATGCGAAAAACGTGATTCCTTGGGAGCTGTATTTACCTGAGGGACCTAGAATTGTATTTACTGCAGGAAGCCGTGGGATAAAAAAAGGGGAGCAGCTGCTCTATTCCTATGGAGACTCTTACTGGGATTAATCAAGATTCATGTTGTTTTTTCTCATCAACAGATTTACATGTTAGATGGGTAAGTAGGAAAGGTAAAGCAATAAGGGAAAAAGCGGCGTAAGCTGGGTGCATTCCATATTTTGACCAAAGTAGTTTATAATCAGAGTGCCCACTACTCTTAGGATAAAACCAAAGAGGCATGACGATAGAAAACTCTTGCCATAATGCGGCAATTGCAAGCGACTCTAACTGCTCGCCGATGCTTTCTTGGCAAAGGTGCTTTTTCCCTTTTTTTAGGTAAGATGTTGCGGTAAAACAAGCGACAGTAAATAAAAGCACAAATAAAGGGCCCGCAATTATGGTGATCATACGCGCTACTTTACCCCCAAATAGTCCTCCCAAATAGCTGAGCTTATTCATTTGATATAAAGTTTTCGCTCCTCTTAAAGGCTGCACCTGAATATGCACCTGCGTATGAAATAACGTTTTAGCAGAAATGGCATGTCCAATTTGTCCTAAAAGGAATAATCCCGTTGAGTAGGTGCCAAAAGCCATCGAAACGCACCCACTAGCAATAAGAAAAATCTGCCGTACAGCTTGTGGTTTTAGCTTCCATGAATAAAGAGAGGAGTAGTGCTCTGCAAAAGCGCAGAGTACTCTTATCGCAATAATAGTAATCAAAAAAGTAGCGCCGTTACTCAGAAGTACTAAGTGGCCAAGATTTCTTGTGAAAAAAGAAGAAATCCCCAGAAAAACCCCAGTAGAGCAGGTTTCTGCAAGTGTATATGCTTTGATCTCATCCCATTTTTCTTGGGGTAAAAAAGAAGTACGTTGAACGGATAAAGTGCTCATAGGTAAAATTCTAGGTGAACTACTGTTTAAAGAAAACGATTCTCATAAGGCTTTCATTTTAAAAAGAGTCTACTATACTACTCATTTTGTTATTTCTCTAAATATCCCTATAGAAAGAGGATGAAATAGATGATAGAATCTTATTTTTTAATAGGTAGTATCACAATATGTCTACAAATACAATATATGGATAAGTGATTGCTAATTGAAAAAAGTTTGGACTTAGGTTCTCTTAACTTTTTCAACAATAAGAGCACAAACATTCTTGAAAACAGTCTTACATCTTCAAAGTTTTTAAAGGTGCTAAATTGATATAGTCATCTTGAGTCAACCTTTTTAATCGAAAGGCCTTGGTCATTTTCTATATGTATTTCGATTGTTGATTTGCAAAATAAATTATAGCATGTGGGTTATATTCAAAAGATTTATGAGCAATTGTAATAGAGTTAAATCCTGCCTCAGATAACATCTGTTTCATTTCTTTTTCTTCGTAAGCTCTGATATGCCATGCATTTTTTTCTGTTTTTTGTAGATGCCCGTTTTCCCATTTCTCGTATTGCATTTGGTTTAGAATAAGATTTGGTTCAATGAATTGAGCTATAGATTTATTAATAATTTCGTAGCCTTTTTTAGAATTACATCTCCATTTAAATGCTAGTGGGCTTTTGGGATTATCTGGTATAAGATTTTCTTTTGCAAAAGTTTCTATCACTAATGTGCCGTTTGGTGACAAATGATCATGTAATTTTCTTAGAGAAATAACTGCTTCATCGATTTTTTTTATATGTTGGAATGAGCCTATAGAAATAAAAATAAGTTTGTATTTATATGGTAATTCTAAGTTTTCTAAGTTTTGCTCGAAAAGGTTTAATTTAGGAAAGCGTACAGAGCACTTAGTTTTGCAAAGCTTCAGCATATTTGTCGCATTGTCCACTCCATCTACTTCATATCCTTGTTCTAACAAAGGTAGAAGTAGCCGCCCAGATCCACACATAGCTTCTAGACAGGGACCTGCATATTGTTTTACTAAATTATTGTAAAAGTGCCACTCTTTGGGTGTAGGAGTTGGCTTGGTAAGATCATAAAATTCAGAACAAAGACTTTTGTAACTCATAAATTTGTACTCTTTTGCAATTGGTTTAATGTTAAATGGTGATTAAATGATCTTTTTTCGAGCAGATACTGGGTGAGTATACGTGCTTTTTCTTCTAGATTATGGCGAATTCCCAGTAGTCTATTGCAGTGCATATGTATGAGACTGTTGATCACTTCTTTCTTGGTACATGATAAAGAACCGTTGCTTTCGATTTGTTCTATGACTTTTGCAAAGCAGACAAGAGCTTTTTTTTGCTCGTGGAGTGCTTTTTGCAAGATGATTAATTCGTGTTGGTCAGGATAAAAATCGTCTGATTGTGTAAATAAAAAAATAGCATATTTTTGTGCTTGTTTAGAAAAACTACGAATGCCTGCTAGATAGTGTTTTTTTTCAGGGGGGGATAGGAGTTGTTTTTTTGCAGACTCATTATTTGGGGCAAAAGCGTATAAAATATTTAGAATGGAAAAACTTACGATAAATGGAAGAGGCAGTGACCACTCTGAATGAGATAGTATCTTTTTACAGTAAATGCTGTCAGCATAAAATACTTTTTCTGCTGCATTGATTGCATCCGGTCCTCCGTATCTTTCTACTTCTCTTTCGTAGAGGCAGATTTGCATATCTTGAATAATTTCTTTTTTAAAAAGTTGTTTCATATAATTTTGCACCTCAAAAAATAAACCCTTTTCCCATAAACAGGGTAGAGCTTTTATTCGTAAACGCAAATGAAAGTTTTCCTCTTGATAATTGATATAAAACCACTTTAAAATTGGATATTTTAATTTTAGTTTATCCATAAAAAGAAATATGTGGTTTTTTAGAATGAAATTCACCTGTTCCTCAGGAAAAAATAATTTCATAAATAACCATTCATCTCCTGGGAAAATAGCCGATGTTGCAATACTTGTACTTGCTGAAAAATTTTTTTCAGGGATGAGCTTTTTTTTTCTACCTGAAAACACTAATGGTACAACAAATTCTGAAGCGAACTTGTTGTTCCCGTCTTTTATTAAATTATGATGTGGATTGATTAAGGCGCGAGACAGCACTAGCTTTTTGTTTTTCATAAGCTCTGCTGATGCAATGGTCATGTGCGATTTAATATTCCGATCAAGATGTAATACATTATCAAAAAAGGAAAGAGTAAATTTTCCAAAAATATTACATTTATTCAGTTTTTTTTCAAAAGCATGTTGAATCTCATCTAAATTGACAATTTTTGTTATATTCAGTGTTGAATAATCTATTAACCATTTTTCCTGAGATAGAATTACATTTTCATACTTAATTTGAGGCATATACGTATTCTCAACTAATGCAGTATCTGTTAGTAGAGAAATTGGATTTACTTGATAGCTAGATAAGAATAATAAAAATCGTATTGTTAAAGGTAAGGAGCGAATAGATATTGCCGTTCCTACAACAAAATGTAACTCTCTTTTTAAAGATTTTGAATATGCACAAACTCTATCTGGTAAGGCTTTTATGATAATATCATCTAGACTCAATGTATCAGGGCTTGGTTTATGGTAATATAATGGCAATCTAAAGCGCCTTAAACGCGCTCCTATGCCTATACTCATTTGATGCATTTGTTCTGGATAGGGCTCAATTTCCACAGGAATTAGAGGTGATAGCATTTCAGAATTTTGATTAAGAGTAACTCTGAGCTGGTCTACCTTCTGTTTATCCCAAAGGTAACAAAATCGTCCCATTGTAGCGCCTAAAAATGATGTTAATCCTTTAAGGTAAATCTGAAAATTACCTTGATCTACTTCTTTCACTGAGGAAGCCTGTAATTCGAAAAGCGCATCAATAGACGGTAGAGACTCTTCGGAGTTATGAAAAAATTCCGGAGATTTTGAAATAATTTTTTTTAAATCTATTTCTTTGCCTTGTAATTCAGAAAGGCATAGGTTCATTAATGAATTTTTTTTTAAGGTTTTTTCTGCTTCTATTAGATGCGGTCGAATCCACGGTAATAGTTCTCCTAAACTACAGGCCTTGTGTAATCCAAATTTTTCAATAAAAAAATGCTTAAAATTTTCTTTTGTATCCTTTAAATGATCTTTACTAAAACAGCCTATGAACGCACTAACCGCATTACATAGACTTGTTTGCACGTTTTTGGATAGAGTAAATTTTGTTTTCGGGTAATAGCTATCTATATGTAAAGCATTTGTAGTGTTTTCTTGCCAGCCAATTAAATTTTTTCTTAATTGATACAAGCATATCTTTGCGCCTTTTTCATACATTTTCAGTTGTTTTGAAGCTTCGAATAAAACAGAGGATTCTTTGTCTATTTTTTGTAATTTCTTAATAAGTATTTCAGGAGAATGTTTTATTTGGAAAAAATCTTCGAATTCAGTTATCAAAAATCTTTTGTCTATTAATATTTTAAGATAATTTTCTATCTGATCTATCCCCGTCTTAGGAAATAGTTCACTTATTTTTCTTTTTAAATCCTGATATTTTATTGAGTGTTTTGAGATTTCTAATAATATTAAGAGGAATTCTGTCTTTTTTATAGAGCGATGTGTGTTATTTGCGTCGTTATTCCCATATAGAAATACTCTTTGTTCGCTATATATTAGCTGTGGGTTTCGCATAACATACAATAGATTTTTATCAACAAGTGGCGATGTTAAAAGCTTTTGGATTTTTGTAATGACTCCAGAATCAAACCAGACTTTTTTCTTCATTTTTTCTGTTTCTATATCTAGAAAAGTAGTGCTTTCAAACGAGCCCAAAGCAACAGAAGAAAACAGTCCGAATGGAGTGGTTCTACTAGTCATGCGAAGGATATACTTAATTAAGCTAAAAGCTAATTGCTTTTTGTCTTTTGTACTAGAACCCTTTTTTAAGGATTTGTATAGGCTTGGACTTGCAATAGCAATAGCTTCTTGGAATTTTGGTTGCGTTTCATAAAATTTGAAAATTGCGTCTGGGTCGTCAAAATCGATGGTGTTTTTTGTGTCTAGAGGTAAGTTTGCAATACGAACCATAAAGCAGTCTGAACACTTGTACATATGATTACCTCAACATGAAAATAGCGGGCCAATTATTATTCTTATATGGCATTAATAAACTAAGTAAGATGCCTATAACCCCCGAAATTAATCCGAAGTTATTGATTGGTGTTGCTGTACGCGGGTTTACAGATAAAGGGATACATTTTAATCCAAAAGGGGCGCTGTCATCCATTTCATTGATGATTTTGTGAGATAAAAAATCATTAAGGTTAGAAATTTCCTCAGATTTATCTAATGATAAAAATTGATGAGCTATAGATAAAATTCCCGCAGCTCCATAGCAAAATGATAGTTGTTTATGATAATTATAACATTTGATTCTAGGTATCTGCTGTATGAATTCTTTTACACAATACCTTTTCAATGGTTCGTTTTTAAGAGCTTTTGCGGCTAAAAGTATGGAGTTGTAAATTCCAGGTGCTCCGTAGCTCCATCCGTCAAAATAAAAATCACATTTACTTTCAAAGATAGTTGATTTTGATGGATTAAATCCAAATCTTCTGGGCCAGACTTTTGGAACTGAAGCTACAGATTGTCTTGTGTTTTTAAGCCAATCAATAATATATAAAATGGATTCCACCTGTTTTGGTACTTCTATGCCGCATAATAAGGATTTTCCTAGAGTAGACAAATAGCCAGATATGCCGTGGGCCACTCCTAAATCAAAAAAACCTTGAGGGTAGAGGTTTAGAAATTCTTGAGCGACTTCAGTAGGTAGATCTAAAAAGAAATCGGGTGGGTTTAACCAACCGGGAACGGTTTGTGATTCAATTTTTAGAGGGCCAGAGATTTGTACAATTATTGTTAAAAACTTCTTGATTAATTCTACAGAGAAAGGTTCGTGAGTAAAATTTAATAGATAACTTATATAGCCGCATATTCCGCATAGCAAATCATATGAAGTGTATCCACTTTTCTTTACATTTGGAGTAGTCACGGTTTGAAACTTACAAAGAAGTAAATGATGTATTTTTGTATGTAAATTTTTATAAGATTCATCTTTTAGAGAAGCAATCCACAAAGCATATGCAATTCCTGTTAATCCATGAGATAAAGAAATTGAATGATAACCTAGAGATTTCAATTCGTGAATAATGGTTTGTGTATAGTGATTGCGGGCTTTTACCCATAATTTATCTGGGAAAATAGCGTTTATTTCTGAAAAAAAAATGATCAAAGCCGGGTAGCCAAAATCCAGAGAGAACGGGTTCCAAGGATGGGTTGTTTTGTTGAAAAAAGTATTTTTAGGAGCTGTCGATACCTTGTGGATATAGTCGGGATTAGCCAGTTTTTCTGCTATTTTTAGCACAGTTTTTGTTGGAATATTAGATTGCATGAGTCCTTTTTTTTAAGCGGTGTATCGCGCTTACCAAAAGCAGTGTAGTAGTGATCGACAGAATACCTAAACAAATCCAATAATTGATAAAACCTTGTTGGCCTAAAACCGCAGCTCTTGTTCCTTCAACTGCATATACCAAGGGGTTGCATAATTGTAGATATCCAAGAGATGGAGAAATAGTATGCACACTTTGCCAAGTGTAATAATAACAACTGAACATCAATAATGGTGTAATTACTCTTGCTCCTATCCATGAAAGACTTCGTAAATCTCGAATTAAGCTAGCGATCCATAAAGCAAATGCACCATAAAATACGTTCGAAACAAAAAAAATGAGGAAAAACCTCATAGAAATAAAGTTTGAGAGTTGTAATTTATTAAATAAAATTAATTTTCCTATAGGAATTAGTATGCTCATTTGTAGAAGTAGTGTAAGTGACCAAGAAAGTGCAATAGCCAAAAATATAAAAGAAGCTTTTAGAGGAAGTACAAGGTAATTTTGTATTTTTTTATCCATAATGTCTTGAGCAAGTACAGTTGCTTTCCAAAGAACCTCGTAGATTCCAAAAGAAGCGATTGAGCTTACAAAAAAGAAAACTCCATAATTAGGATTCAGGCCGGAAAAACTCATAAAATAACCGAAAACAGCCACACTTGTAAGAAGCAAAATAGATGAATCTATTACTTTATTTCGGATTTCTTTTGAAAAAAGAAATATTTCTTTTCCAATTAAAGCTAAAAAACAGTTCCAAGACTTGTTCATATGGTTTCTCCAGATAACAGTTGTGCAAGTGCAGATTCAAAATGTGTTTCTTTTAGATTCCCCTGAAGCGATTTTACCGTTTTCACTCCTTCTAATTTTCCTTGATGTAATATCAAAAGATGATCTGCGTAATTTTCCACTTCTTGTAGATAATGTGTTGAAAACAGCAATGTCACCCCTTGTTGTTTTAAATCTAAAAGTTTTTTCCATAAATTATCTCTGGCAATGATATCGAGCCCTACAGAAGGCTCATCTAGTATCAAAAATTTCGGTGAATGCATCAAAGTTTTTGCAATCATAAACCGTTGTTTAGATCCTCCAGATAAGACAAAAGGAAATGTGTCTGTGTAATCTTGTAGGTCAAAATCTTCTATTAACTGTTCTGCTTTTCTATTCGATTGTTTTTTGTTTAACCCGTAATACCTACCTTGGAATTGTAGTATTTGTTTTATAGTCAGGTTGGTCTCGAGTGTTTGTTCCTGAGGACAATAACCGATAAATCTTCTGTAGTCTGTGATCTGTGAAGCGATTGATTTGTTGTTCCAATAAATCTCTCCAGAAGAAGGGGCATGTAGACTTGCTAAGAGCTGCATGAACGAGCTTTTGCCCGCCCCGTTTATACCTAGTAATCCGTAAGTAAAGCCTTCGTCAATTTGAAAATCGATATTTTCGAGGACTTTATGAGAGCCGTAATTTTTTTTTACTTTGCAAATTTTAATCAAGGTATTGGTCATTTTGCGTCTTCCAGTTTTATTCTATTTTTTGCTTCTTCATTGATTAACTGAATCACTGCATCTACAGGAGGCATACAAAACTCCTCCCTTAGATCTTTAGTAAACACTTCGAAGGTTTTTTGCCGTACAAACGGAACGATCTTATGACCATAGTCTTGCAAAAGCGCTATATTTTTTCTTAAAGCAGGATTGTTCCACATGGTCTTATTCATATTGGGTATAAAAATTATAGGTTGGGTATGTGATAAGGCAGTAGCAGCTAAAAGCGTATCAGCAAAACCGTTGGCGGTTTGGGCTATGAAATTAGCGGTTGTAGGTAAAATCACCATTAAATCTGCCCAATCCGCTAATTCTATGTACGAACCCCCTTTTTCATTAGAAGCTGGGAAAAGATCAGAATATACGTCATTTACAAGTACTGCTATAGCTTCTTTGGTAATGAATCGAGAAGTAGAATGGGTTAAAGCAACCTTCATTTTAGGATAATGCGCTTTCAATATTGGCAAGTAAATAGGCATGTTTAATACACCTACTGACCCTGTGATGCCTACTAATAATCTTAAATTCCGCATGCTCTACATCATAAAAAAATCATCTCTATATAACGGGCATGTACATTTTATGTCTAGAAAAAAAAGTTGACTAAATTGAGGCATAAAATTATTTTAACACTGTAAATTATTTATAAACTTAACAGGAGGTTTTATATGTCTTTACAAGTAAATGATTTAAGGCTAGATGCGCAGTTTCGGGAACTACCAGATTTAGAGGTGGATTTTCAAGAAATTTCATCAGTTGCCGACCAAACTATGTTTGGTGCTATGAGTTCAGTGCCTTGTATTGGTACAGCAATTTTGATGTGCTAAGCATCTTTTTAGTGCTCATCGCTCTTTTCACTTTAAGAAAAGAGCGGCCTTTCTATTTTAATCAATAAGAGAAAAGACAGGTTTTAAAAAGTTACCTGATAGGTCAAGATCCCTCCGATAAAGTCGTTTTCGTTTCTTCCGTAAACTGAAAACCACATACCTGCAACTAGCCCAGAATTTGCGTCAAAATTGTATTCCAGACCTGGAGCAATGCTTAAGATATCACTAGAAGAAGAGCCGTTAATGGGAATGGAGCCGTCTTGGTTTGTGCCCGAAGAGCCTTGAAAAAATGAAGCGTCAGAGTAGGTGTAAACCACATCGCATACAGTAGATAGCTTTTTAGATAGACTTCCTTCAAATCCAAAGTTCAACTTGTATTCATGGCCTTTGGTGATGGTTCCTTTCGTATTTTCAGCGCCTCCATAAGCGTTGATGCCCTTCACTTTGATAGGCGATGTGTATACATCGAACAACAGGGTTAGACGAAGGTTCATGGGCCGGTTAAAAATCCACCAAACTACTTTTGAGGTATTGAAAGATAAAGAGGTGACAAAAGAGCCGTTTCCACTTAAGTCCAGACCTTGTTTTCTTGGACTGCTTTTTTGAAATTTTCCTGTAGGAAAACTTTGTACGGCGTACATCTTTGCAGCAGGTGTATACAGACCCTCTTCGGCTAACTGCAGGCCAAGCTCTACCTCTACATCAGAAAATCCCCCTCCAGAAACCTGGTTTTGTATTTGGTAAACGCCGCCTAAAGTAATGACAAAATCTGCGTTAGGCCATAGCCCAAACTGCAAAATATTGAGAGGGTTGATGACAACAAGGTTATCGATCGATCTGCTTTTTCGGTTGTTGCTATAACGAGAGTGGTTGTCGATCACAAAAATATAGGGCTGGGTATTGACTTTTCCTACAGGAATTGTATGGGCCGATCCTGTCAGTAAAGGCCCTGAATACCAGGGAGCAAAATTACTTTTTGCTCGAGCAAACTCCTCATTTGCATCTTGCAGTTGTTTTTCAATTTCTGCTGGTGAAATGGTAAAAGAGTCTTCATTACAAAATGCAAGAAAGGGTAAAAAAGCTACAAGAAAAAGAAAAAATGTATGCATACGGTATCGATTTTGTTAAATTTTGAGTGTATAAATTTTTTCTTTTCTTTTCCTAGAAAAATATTGTATAGCTGAAATGAACCTAGAGGTAAATTGCTATGGAACCGTCTTCAGGAGCTGGAAAAGCAGGGGAAAATCCCCAGATACAGCAAGTACAACAATTTCGTAAAAGCGCTGAGTTATTTCGAAGCGCTTTAGAGGAATATCACGAAACTGATCCCAAAAACACCCAGAAACTACAAGAGTTTAAAAGCGTCATGGATAAAGCCATGAGAATCATGAGTGAAACAGCGCAAGAAGCCTGTAGATCGAAAAAGCTCCAAAGCGCAAAAAAGAGATTAGATAAGGATTATCAGAAGTTCCATCAAGATTTTGAGTCGAAAGATCCTGTTGAGCTCAATCAAGACTACCAAGTTTTAGAAAAAGATATCAAAAACCTTGAAGAGCATTTGCAATAAGGCAAAATGCCTGGTATGTTGATAAGCTTTCATTTTTGGTCGTTGCAATAGTGAAGCGTTTTTCCTCAATTTGCCTTGTTTTGTTTGCTCTCATTTTATTTGAGCCTAAAATTAATAAAGCGCACCGCTCAATGATGCGGCTTTACACCTCTTCTGCAGAAGAGGTGATTAAAGCGATTCATTTTTGCGTGAGCGACTTTTGCCTTATCGCTTTATTTTTGTATGTAGCTTTTTTGTATCGAAACATACTGTTTTCTAAAGAGCAAATGATCCTAGCTTTTAAGCTAGGCCTTGCTGGATTGAGTATCTATATTTCTTGGTATGTATCTCCTTTACCTATACATGCGTATCACGCGTTAATCGGTTTTTTTTGGTGTAGTGTATTATGTAGCTTTTTTGCTTTGCAGCTATGCTGCTTGCAACTAGGCACAAGAAAGATGCTCCAGGGCTTTTGCGCGTTTTTTGCTGCATGCTCCACTTTTCAAGGAGGGGTTGCTTGTTTGCAGTATTTTTCAAGGGGATTTTTTGGTTTTCGGTTATTAGGTGAGCCAAAAGGAACGATCTCCAGTTTTTCTAACTGGGTTTTTCGTATTTATGAGGGGTGCACTTCTTGGGCTTTATCCTTGGGATCTTTTACACCCTCTCAAGGGATGTTTCGCAGTTATGGTACATTTGATCACCCCAATGTACTCAGCGGTTTTTTAGTATGCGGCGTGATTTTTTCTTTAGCTATTTACGATAGATCAAAGAATAAACGCCTGGTTTTAGCAGCTATTTTTGTGCAGATCTTTGCTCTTTTTGCCACATTTTCAAGGGCGGGTTTGTTGACGATGGGTTGCATGGGTGTTCTATGGTTTTCCCTGCAAAAAAGAGATTACCGGCAAATTGCTACTTTGGTAGGTATAGGGGCGTTTTGTTATATCGGCTTTTTACCTGAGCTTCTTTACCGGGGGGGCGTTGTGAACCGCTCAAAGGTTGCCTGCTTTTCTAACTGGGAAAGGATACAAGCGCAAAATGCTTCTATTCGCATGATTTTAAGGCGTCCTTTATTTGGAGTAGGCTTGGAGAATTTTTCTGCTATGTCCCGTTTTGAAGAGGATAATTCTATTCGAGTCCATAACTGCTACTTACTCCTTCTTGCAGAACTAGGTATCATAGGGGTGGCTGTTTTTTGCTGGTTTTGGTTGCCGTTACTGTGTCGAGGATTTTTTCTTACGGAAGATCCGTTGTATTGCGGCGTTTTTTGTGCTGTAATCGCACTTTTTACTTTAGGGCTTTTCGATTTTTATCCGATTGTATCGCATAAAATTCGGTTGATGTTTTTTCTTCTTCCCGCATTTTTCTCGATACCTTCTAGATCAAAGAGTATGGTCCAACCAGACCTGATCGAAGAAAATGTGACCTAAAGGAGAAATATGTATATTGCGTACGCGTTTCGATACGGCGTAAGCATATTTATAGTGGTATAGGGGAGAAAAAGGAACTTCTTCCATAAGAACTCTTTCCAGTTTTGTAAAATGGGTTTCTGGGGCGCTTTGGGATTTACACCGATGAAATGCAGTAGTATAACGGGGACTTTCCCAACCAGGGTAGTTGCGAAGGTTGGTTTTGCTTAAAAATCTTTCAAAGATATTTATCGGGTTTTTAAGCTCACTTACGTAAGCGCAAAGGCAGATTTCATAGTTTTTTGACTGCATCTTTGCAAGTACCGTTTTCAGAGGGACTTTTTCCAGTTGGACCGATAATCCAAGGGTATTTTTCCAGCTTTCTTTGATGTGTTGTACTAAAAGATCATTTAACCCCGAGCCGAGATAAGTCAAAGTAAGTGTAGGGACATCAGAGCTTTTCCAGCCTTGCTCTTTTAAAAATTGATTCCATTCTTTAACGGCCATTTCTGTGTGATGATCTTCAAAAAATGGCGCAGAATCATCAGTGAAGATAGCGGGAGGAATCACCCGAGTGGCAATTGGTTCATCGAGGTAGGTCAGTTTATCCACCATTTCTTTACGATGAATGGCGTAGTTTAAAGCGCGGCGAAAAGAACGGTTTTCCAGAGGTTTTTTAGCTACATTGAAGGAAAGAATTTTTGTGCCCCCAATAGATACGCTATGGATTTGGTTGTTTTTCTTCATAGTGGGATACGCGCTCACCGGCAAGGGGGAAATAGGAGATCCTATAAAGTCGACTTCTCCTAGCATAAATAGCCGCAGATAGCTCATTTCATTAGGAATAATTTGCACAGCAATCCCATCTAATAAAACTGACTGTTTATTGTAATAAAAGGGATTTTTTTTCAGTTTGATTTCAGAGCCTCTTTTCCACGATTCTAGTAGAAAAGGGCCGCTTGTAATGAAATCTTCAGAGGCTTGATTGGACCAATTGGGATTGTGTTGATCTGTATGTTGATGAACAGCTACAAAAGAGCTCAATGTTAACACTTCTAAAAATGGGGGATAAGGCTCATGAAGCTCGATTACAAGCGTCATAGCGTTTTTTGCGTAGACGCCAATTTCTTCTACAGAGCCTCCGTGAAGATGCGCCTTTTTTGCCCCACGGATGGGGTAGAGCAAATACGCATCTTTTGATAAGAAAGCAGGTGATAAAATCTGCCTAAAGCTATGGACAAAAGCAGGCGCTGTAATCGGATCTCCATTTGAAAACCGCGCTTCAGGCGATAAATAAAATGTATAGGTACAGCGATCTTTTGAAACGGTATAAGATGCAGCAATCCCCGTTTCTATTTCTCCTTTAGAACTCATCCGAACAAGGCCTTCAAATAGCATGGCATGTATAGGAGATGCGGTCATGCTCACCCCTTTTCTTGGATCCATCCAACAAGGTTCTGCTTTCATCGCAATTTTTAGGTAGTTTTTCGGGAGAGTATCTTTTCCACTACAAGAAAAAAGTAGACAAAGAGCAAGAAAATAAAGATATTTTTTCATACAGTAGAAGAAAAGTGTAGGTTCATCTATGGATAACAAGCGTAGCAAATTCTTCTATTATTCAGCTTGTAAAATGCGCAGTATGTTGCTTTTTTTGATCCTCTTTTTTTGTGTAGCTCATGCATTTGCTGCAACCGAAAATGACGAAAAGATCCGCACCTACTTGACAGGAGATTGGTATGGGGCAAGGCAGCAGTTAGCGTCTCATGGAATTTCTTGGCATGGTAATTACGTGATCAATGCAGCGGCTAACATAGGAGGAAGGCAAAATGGCTCTAGTCAAGCAAGCTCGATTGGATCAGATTTAACCATCGATTTTTCTCAGCTGTGCGATCTTCCCGGTTGGAGTTTTTTTATTAGCGGCGCTTTCCGCTTTGGAACAAGCCTTTCTTCTAAAAAAATTGGCAACGCATTTAGCGTACAGCAGGTGTTTGGATCACAAACTATCCGGTTGGTCGATCTTTACCTTGCCTATTCTAAAGAAAAAGCTTTCTATCTAAAATTTGGTAGGATCAATACAGGCGAGGATTTTCAGGTATCTCGGCTGTTTGCAGAATTTATGAATAATTCCTTTAACGGAAATCCGATTACCCCCAACTTTAATTTTCTTTTTAGCGTATTTCCCGTGAGTACTTGGGGGATGTATACAGAGATTTTTCCTGCCGATTGGTTTCGCATTAAATCAGGTATCTATAACAATAATCGGGAGATCTTTGTGAATGATACGCATGGAACATACTTTTCTTTTACCCCTTCTTTAGGCGCGCTGTTGTATACAGAATGGGGCCTTTTATTGCAGCACAGCAAGGATCTAAAAGGCACCTACCTTGTGGGCAGTGGGTATTCCACAGGAAAAACCAATCATCAGCTCAAAGAAACGGTGCGGGGCAACTACCAGCTGTATGTACAGCTGGAAGAAAGCCTTATATGGAAAGATCCGCATGAAAAAGAAATCGCGCCGTTTTTTACGTTTCTTTACTTTCCAGAAGATCGCAATCCGTTTCCCTACTTTTTCATGGGAGGCGTCGTAACAAAAGGACTGTTCCGCCTGCGGCCAGAAGATCGGATCAGTTGGGGTACCAGCTGGGGATTTTATAGTAAAGAGCTTGATACAAAGCAAACATTTGAAGGGTGTATGGAGTGGAACTACAAATTGCAGATTTCTCCTTATTTTTATATTGAGCCAAATCTTCAATATGTGATCCGCCCTTCAGGAGATAAAAATCTTTCCAATGCATGGGTCTTTGGTTTGCAGTCGGAGTGTCTATTTTGAGTGATCGCCTCTATTTTATGCGACATGGTCCTGTAGAGTACAACAAAAAAATGCGGGATAGCTATCTATCTGATGAGGGGAAAAAAGAGGTAGAAAAAGCAGCAAGCGCTCTTATGGGCGCCACTTCTTATCCCCAAAAGATCTTTTCTAGCCCAAAACAACGATGTATGGAAACGGCGCATATTGTCGCGAGCATGGGAAACTTGCCTGATACTTGCATAGAGAGTCATGCAGCCCTTTTGCCACAAAAACAAGTAGTAAAAATAGATGCCGTTTGTTTTTTAGAATCTCTTGCAAATGATCACCTAATCATTACCCATCTTCCAAATTTGCAATTTTTTTGCTTCGAAATGTGGGATTTACATCCCACGCCCTCTTTGCATATGGCGGCGCTTTTTTTTGTGGATAGAGAAAAAAAACCTGTGGTATGTTCTCAAATACATTAACAGGTGGTCAACATTGGAGGACAAATGACTAAAATATACGTAGTTCGCCATGGAGAAACCGCATGGAATGTAGAGGGAAAACATACTGGTAGAAGTGATATTCCTATCAACAGCAGGGGAAAAGAACAAGCAGCAAGCCTGCAGCCTTTTTTTGCTTCTTTGTCTTCTCAAATCAAAAAAGTGTGGTCTAGCCCATTAAAACGCGCTTTTGAAACAGGGCAATTAGCTGGGTTTACAGATATTCAGGAAGATCCCCGTCTTATGGAGTGGCATTATGGGGCGTATGAGGGAAAAACGTCTCAAGAGATTCATGCAGAAGAGCCTACCTGGAATATTTTTGCAGATGGCGCCAAAAATGGAGAGTCTGTAGAGGATGTAGAAAAAAGAGCAGGTGAAGTAATTGATATGCTGACCTCTTTTCCAGAAGATCAGGTCGTTTTTTCCCACGGACATTTTTCTAGGGTCCTTTTAATGAAGTGGCTTAGTTTGCCTGTAGAAAAAGCCGCTTTATTTTCTTTAGGAAATGCCGCTGTAGCTGTGCTGCAGTTATCAAAAGAAAAGCGCTCTTTACTACAGTGGAATCTGCAGTTTTAGCGCTTGCAAAAGATTGCTGTGGAGCAATCTTTTGCCCTTAATCGAGAGACAGTCAATGGGATTTTTTCATCCGCTCTTCTTCGGTAGAGCGGATTTTTTCTTTCATTTCAGAGAAATTAGCAATGAGCATTCCAAAGTCTGCCTTGCGGATCGCAAGTACATCTACAGCTGTTATGCAGCGAACTGTGGCTGTTCTTGAGCGTTCATTGAGAAGAGACATCTCTCCGAAAAATTCTCCATCTTTTAACTCGGCAATTTTCTCTAACTTTTCCCCTTTTAAAATCTCCACTTTGCCTTTAACAATGATGTAAAGATAATCTCCTGTATCTCCTTCATGAAAGATTTCCTCTCCACTTTCATAATGAAGTGAGGCGATTGCTTGCGAAGGGGCAAGTTTTAGCTGGACCGCTTCAATTGGCACCACTTTATCTAAAAACCAGGAAAACGCCACCTTCAATTTTCTGCTAATTCCAGGAAGTTTCACCCAGTAAATTGCCCGCCAAAGCGCCCATGCGATAAATCCAGAGATGCGGATCTTACCAAATAACTCCGCAACTGCGCTGTTATGACCTAAGGCAGCGAGCATGCCTAAACACTTGAAGCGGAACTCCTTTTTTTGTTTGCCTCGTATAGAGGCATAAATATTATGCGCAAGTACTTTTCCCTGCCTTACAGCATACTGCGCTGTGGGAGGGCAAAAGGCCTCTTCTTTTGTGATATCAGGTATATGAGCGCAGTCTCCTATTGCCCATACATTTGTGCACCCGTCGACTAACATCTGTGCATCTGTAGCTATTTTTCCACGGACTTTGGGTAGCTGCATCGACTCTACAATTGGATTGATTGATGAAGGAACGGTAGAGACCACTGTTTTTGCTGCAATTTTTTCTCCTGTTTCTAGTATAGCGCCTCTAGGAGTGGCTGAAACTAATTTGCTTTGAAAACGGATTTCGATGCCCCGTTTTTTTAACAGTTTTTCCGCGTATAAACTCAGGGTTTTTGGCATTTCTTTATCCATAAGCCGCTTTTTACTATGGATCAGTATCATCCGGATATCTTTTGGATTGATCGTGGGGTAGTTTTTCGCTAAACGAAGGGCCAGATCATTCATTTCTGCAATCACTTCTGTACCTGAGAATCCTCCTCCTCCAACGACATAGGTAAGAAGGGCTTTTTTTAGTTCGGGATCTGTTTGGTATGCAGCGGTTTCTATTGTTTCAATGATATGGTTTCTAAGAGAAAGAGCGTCAGACAAATTTTTAAATGCAAAGGCGTGTTCATGTAAGCCTGAAGATCCTTTGAAGTTTGTGACGTTGCCCAAACCAATAACAAGGTGATCATAATGGATCAAGGAGGATTTATGCGTATATTTCGGTAAAAGAGAAATCTGCTGTTTTTCCAGATCAACCCATTCAATTTCCCGAACATATACGCGGCAGCCTTTTAAAAGCCGGCTCAAAGAAGATACGGTATCTAAAATACCTATAGATCCACCTACTACTTCTGCTAGCATGGGCTGGTATACGAAATAATTTTCTCGATTGACTAAAATGATTTCCACGTCCTTACGGTAGCGAAATTTTTTAATCAGATGCATGGCTGTATAGACGCCGCCAAAGCCGCCGCCTAGGATCACAATCTTTTTCATATCTTCTGTATAACACGCAAAGCGCGATTACCGTAAACCGATTTTTTTCGTATCGTAGAAATATCTTGATTTTTCACAAAAAAATTTTTATTATCACGCTGATTTTCTGGAGTAGAAAGCGATGAAAAAAGTCGTTTATTCCTTTGTATTCATCATTGCGCTCGTTTATTGGATGTATCCCAGTAAGCAGCAATTTGTTTTGTTCGAATCATTTTCTAAAAATTTTCTTGGAAAATACCCTACGCTAAAAGAATATACTCCTAAAGATATGATCCACATCGCTGAAAAATCTGCATACCTTTTGCAGAAGAAAATTGGCATTTTGAAGGATGTAAAAAATTTAGACTTACGAGTTTTAAAAGAAGTGCTTACCCTTGTAAAAGGGAAAAAGTCTCAAGTTTTTATGCGTCATGCTCGGCAAAAACTCAGCACGCAGATAGATGCACTATCTACCGTCGCAGAAAAAAAAATCGCTATGATGCGCAGTCCTGAAAATCAAACCAGCCCTCCTACAGAAGATTCTCTTGTCGATTTTTTTAGCACAATGGTTTTGCTTCGTTATATACAAGAGCGCTCTCAGATGAAAATCAGGATTTTTACGTCCCCAAATAAACGAGCATTTATTCCCTCTTCTTGTCTTGCAAGTTTTTTAGGTGTCACCATGGTAGAAAGCCCTATTCTTAAGTGCATCGATTACCCTATGGAAGAAAACTTTCCTTCGAGTAGGTTGATGAGGGAGCTGTCTGAAGGAGAGCTTCCTTGGGAAGAAGATTCAGTAGATTATATTATAGGTAAAAACACCCATAGATCGATTGAAAAATCTGTAGAAGAGGTGCTGCAAAATCCACAAGAGGGGATGTCTCTTTATATGACGCACACTCAGCAGCTCAACGCTGTGCAGGATGTGCTGCATTTGAAAGCGCGCCGCTTGCAGCATTTTGGCTTCATTCTTATTGTAGAAGGTAAAGCCTATATATATGAGCGGGGATTTTACTCTTCTTGAGGAGGTAGACGGAGCTTTTTCTTTAGAGATTGATGCATTTTTTCCTCATGAACCTTCTTTTTAGCCTTAGCGCTCCGCCGTTTTTTTTGTTTGCGTAGTTTTGCAACGGCCGCTTTTTTTGCCTGATTTTCTTTACCTAAGCGCTCCGCAATTTTCTCACATAATAGCCTTCTTGCAAAAAATCGATTGTCTTCTCGAAACCGCTCTTTTTGACATTTTACTTCAACACCTGTGGAAGTATGTCGTAAATAGACGCAAGAATAGGTTTTTTGCAATTTTTGTCCTCCTTTTCCGGAGCCGAGAATGAATTTCTCTACAAGATCCTCTTCTTGCACACCTAATTGCAGCATCTGTTTTTTTAAATGATTCCATTTTTCTTGAGATATTGGCATAAATGTATTTAGTTGTTTTATAAATCTAGGCATACCATAATAAGAACTATGATTGCTTTTTTGTTATTAGTTGTTCTTTTTTTGATTGATAGCGCTCTACCGCCTTCTTTCATACGGATCTGTTTATTTCTAGGGACGTATTTTACAGTAGCGCACTTTTTCAGTCTGTAACCTGCGTAAAAATAGGGGGTCTATGCGCATTTTTTTGTTTTTTCTTCTTTTCTGCCAAACAGCTTTTGCTGCTTTATCTCCCATACAGCAAAGTATTCGGGAATGGAAAGAGCTTTTATCCAGCGAGGAGCTGGGTCATTTACCGAGCGGTGAGATGATCGAAGAGATTCTTCGCAAAGATGACGGCTTTGAGATCAAGACAACAAATTACCTCATCGATGTGGAACTTGAGTATCAAGATACAGATATTTTAGGACCTATTCCATTTAATCTACGTTTTAAAGATCTTCCCTAACCTTAAAATGATACTTCTGGATTATGCTGGTGTCCCTTTTTAGGCATCAATAGATTGATCAAAAAGGTAAGGAAAAGCGCTATGGGAAAAACGCTAGTAGCGATAAGCCAGGCATCTTTTGTATACACTCTTAGTAATCCGTCCATTTGTCCCGACCAGTTGCTGTCGAGTAAAAATCCGACTAGAGGCTGCATAAAAGAGCTTCCCATCATCACCACAAAATTTGTAATAGCAATCACCGTGCCTTTAGAGCTAGGATCATGGAGCTCAATAGAAATAGTGTAGTTGAGGATTTGCGCGGAAGAGAAAAACCCAAGCAGTAATAAAAGCGGATACAATGCCCAAACATGCAGCGCTTCTGTATAGAGAATTGGTAAAAGACAACAAAGCGCGCCCAAGGGGGTAATCCATAAGATGGTTTTTTCTTTTTGCCAATAATCGGCAAGTTTTCCCATGACCGGGCCTCCGATCATCCATCCTACAAAGATGAGAGAAATTCCAAAAGCTGCCGAAGAGTTTTTGATGCCATGCACCTCACTTAAAAAGTCAATACCCCAAAGACCTGCAAACACCGAGGTGACAGAATAAAATAAGGATCCAGCAACGCCGTTTAGCCAGGTGAGGGGACTTTTAGCAACAGAAACAAAATGTCCTAAGGCATCTTTTGATGGTGAAGAATCTGTAGGAAGGGGATTATTAGGATCATTTTTTAAGTACATCCCAATCAAAATCGTAAGAAAAACACCTAGAATTAAGTAGAGGAAAAAACTCGATCTCCAGCCAAAAGACTCGGTAATTAAACTGGTTGGGCCTTGTCCGATTACCGCCCCTAACATCCCAATCGAATTTGCCATGCCGACTAAAAAGGCTAAACGCTCTTTTGCAAACCAGTGAGATGAAATATATACCACAGCGACAAAACCGACAGAAGACCCAAGGCCCATAAATATCCGGCCTGTAGCGGCTAATATACCGCCGTAAGCAGTTGCAAAAATCAGGCAGCCAAAAGTCATAAGCACGCTGCCCCAAAATACTAATCTTCTCGCTCCATAACGATCCATAAGAGGACCTATTGGAATTTGCGCTGGGGCAAAAACATAGAAGTAGCAGGCGTTGACAAAACCGATGCCTGCAGCGCTCAAAGTAAAAGATTCCATAAGGTAGCGGAGCATGCCGCTTGGAGCTACGCGTACCATAAATTCAAAAAAGAAAAAAGCGCAGGCAAGCCCCCAGATAAGCCATGGGGATAAAGAAGGGTGTTTACGTGTATTCATTTATTAGGTTTACTCTATTTGTAGAAAACCTGCAAGAATCCTTTTTCAAAGTGTGAAAAACATGTGCTTATATTTATAAGGGATAAAAGTGCATTTTACCAAAAGTAGAGAGCAAAGACTCTTCCTTCAGTAGGAGGATGTAGATCTCGCCCAATTT
>ERZ1740072.98-NODE-98-length-45559-cov-9.070565_pt1 | contig 45559 bp, 35 predicted proteins | sample MGYA00581733_ERZ1740072 | MGnify/ENA primary metagenome ERZ1740072 (study PRJEB43018, sample SAMN04849741) | marine metagenome | isolation source: floating plastic debris | place: Pacific Ocean | collected 2008-08-30 | study: EMG produced TPA metagenomics assembly...
TTGGACTATTCTCTGGTCAGCCTGTTGCTCTCGTTCCTCAGCCTAAGTAGTTACGAGTCAAAAAGAGTGAGAATCATCCGATTGAGAGAGTTGGCCAAACCGAAGCTGGCTTTTACTCTGCCTGTGAATTCTCGGCTGCAGACGCTAAATTTTAGGGGCTCTTAAGCGGCCTAGTACGAGCATCCACCAGGGCACTCGGATATCGGGAATTAACCAGGATTTTGACTGCAGTGCCGGGACGCTGTTGGGGAGCAAAAACTTGAGCGATCGCAGCGAAGCTGGCTGCTGACCATCTTTGTCAGCTAGACCGTAGTGTCTGGCTAGCTCGGCGACAATCTGAACCCGACCGGTACGTTTGATGACCTGGGAGTCAGCGGCCAACGCGGCAATTACTCGACCCGTTAGCAGCGGTGTTTCCCAGTTGTACCGGTTGGCAAAGGGAGTCTGCTGGCTCGGCATGTCTTCTACCAGCTGGGACATGTGCTCGGTGGCCACAATACCAGGCCACAGCGATAGCGATGTTACCTGGTGCGGTCTAAGGTCTAAGGCCATATCTGCGGCCATGCGATCGCACGCCGCTTTGCCACTACCGTAAGCCACTCCAAAAATCGGCATCAGCCCACCCCAGGATGAAATGGTGCAAATCAGTCCCTGCTCCCGAGGCACCATCATCTGCGCTGCGTATACGCTGGCCACATAGTGACTGCGCAGCCCTACCTGATTGCAGGCGTCCCACAGCTGCGGCCCCGTTTGCCAAAACGGTTTACCAAAGACCGATCGCAGCGACTCCACACCGCCATAAACATTATTAACTAGCACATCAAGCTGGCCATTTTGCTCCGCTCGAATCCGCTCAAATAGCGCTCTGACCTGGTCGTCATTTCTGTGGTCTGTCTGTATAGCAATACAGCGGCCACCCGCTTCTTTGATCGCTGTCTGAGTGAGCTTTAGACTGCCCCCCAAACTATTGTCATCCTCTCGAACGCTGCGCCCCGTAATGTAGACAGTGGCTCCGGCTTCCCCCAGACCGAGGGCAATACCTTTGCCCAGACCGCGAGTCGCCCCAGTGACCAGAGCGACTTTTCCCATGAGCGATCGCGTTGCAGAGGATTGAGTAGAAACCATAGAAACCAAAATCTACACGATTGGGAACGGTGCTGAGCCCAACCAAATAACCTAACTAAGTTTTAGAGCCAGTCACTTATACCCTGAAAATTAAATAACGCCAAACGCGACTTATGGAAACCATTGATGTTTTTGTCTACGGCACCCTAAAACCTGGGGGCAGATATCATCAGCACTACTGTGCAGCTTACTTACAAACGTCCCAGCTAGCCCAGGTACGAGGACTGCTCTACGATCTGCCCGATTGGGGCTATCCAGTGATGACCCCAGGGGATAGCTGGGTTAAGGGCTATTTGTTTAGCCTAGAAAAGACCGCACTGTCAGGACTCGATGATCTAGAGGGGTATTCTCCCTTAGACTCCAGCCCACAGCCAACCTGTCCTGATGCTGAAGACGCCTATAGGCGGATACAAGTGCCCATTTACGACCTCACCGGTCGGTTCTTACAGGATGCCTGGGTTTATATGATGGATATGGCCCCAGACGGGGCCGTTCTGCTTCTAGGGGGGGAGTGGCTTGATTAATACGGAGGGGTAGAATAAAGCGGCTCCAATCTTTTGTCGGAATGAACTCTAATCAAAGCGCAGACGCAGGCCAGTTAAATATCGATGAGCTGCTGCAGTCATTTTCAGCCATCAAGACCGATCAAAATGAGAGTCAAATCAACGTTAACGACGCGGTCGGTAGTATCCTGCTCAACGCCGTCTATGAGCAAATACCGGCTAAGGCCGCTGATGCTGTGCCTGGTTTAGATATCTTTGAAGACAGTGACGAACCTGGCAGCTGGTTTTGGGAGTGGGCCTGGGGTGAATGTCAGGACGGTCCCCATGACAATGCGCTAGAGGCGCTGGTGGCCTTTGCTAAATTCTCGGCTGAGCTAGCCATTGAGCTGGGTGGCGATGAGGAAGAGTGAGGCGGCGCTAATCTCTTTTCTGTAGCAGTCTGAGAATATCGGTACGGCAGGTTTGGGTCAGACTGCTCACCAATGCGGCGGCCTGGTTGCTGCGATACTGGGCTCTTTGGGACTCGGTAATCCAGCGCGGCTGGCCGATACGCACCTGGACCTGGCGATAGAACACCGCCGGATGCCAGCCTGGGCGAGCAAATAAGGGCTCTGTCGGAGCGAGCCATTGAAACAGCTTGAATGGAGCCACCGGTATGGTTGTTGCTCGAATCGTGGCAATGGCCACCGGCAAAACGGCTAGCTTTTTCACCGGTACTCGCAGCGCCAGGTGGGCAAACCCGCTTTGAAACGCGCCCACCCGATCGCTCGGTACTGGCTGAATCATCGGCTGGGCTCCTTCGGGAAAAATGCCGACGGGCTGCCCCGTTTGTAATAGCTGAGCGGCCTGCTGAAACAATATTCGGGGATATTGACCCGGTGGATCGAGCGGCAAACATCCGAGCGCGTCAACAGCCTGCCTGAGTCCTGGTGTTTGCCCCATAAAATGGTGACAGACTACTCTGAGCGGACGATTCATCGCGGTTATCAATACGGGAACATCCAGCAGACCCCGGTGGTTACTAACGACCAACAGGGCATCGGCAGCCGGAATTCTCTCTGGATAGTCAATGTTAATTTGGGTGCCAGAGAGCCGTAGCAGCATGTGCGATCGCAACAAGAGATCCCCTCTCATCTAGCTGACCACCTGAGTCACCTTAAAAATTTGCTCAGACGGTTTACTGGCCGTGACGCCATCCCAGTTAAGTCCTGCTAAAAACTCCTCAGGAGAGATGGTCTCCACCACATCCACGCCCCATTCGCCAGGCTGTAGCGATGTGGGAGACGTGCCAGCCGCTGGGGTTGTTTTAACCCCGCCTAGCAGCATGACGGTATAGCTGTTTACCTGGCGGTTAGCATCTGCTAAACGATAGGCGGCCAAACTTTGAGCACACCGCTGAGCCGCCTCTGTCGGAGACTGGTTAGCAAAAATAACTTCTACGATCCAGTGGGGGTTTTCAATCTGACTGCACTGAATATCAGCACAGTCTTTTAGCCCTTCAATAAAAATATTGGCAAAGTCGCCACGACTCAAGGCGGATACTTGTCCTTCAGGCAGATCGCAGTTGTGAGAAAGAAGCATCCGAGTAGTCATAGCTGCCTTTTGCAAAAATTACTAAACCTCCAATAGAATATCAGCGGCCACCCAGTTCTTTACATATGGGGCTCGCCAAACAGGACGATAGAGCAGGCCAGCTCCCGGATCAGTTTGGTTGTCACATCGCTGACCATCAGTCCCCCAGCCGTCCGTCGTCGCATAGAACGGAGGATAACCAGGTCAAAACTGTCTGCCAGTCGCAGCAGAGCCTGGGTTACATCATCATGGGCAATGGTTTTAATTCGTTCCACCGTTTGTAGCCGGTCGTGGGCAATAATTTTCTCTAGATCTGCTTTGAATTTAACCATGCGAGCTTTTGGTGTCCGGCGACTGTATACATGCACCAGGGTGACCGATGCATGGTGAGCGTCAGCAAACAGCTGAGCAAACCGAACCGTGTTGATGGTTTTGGGCATCAAATCTCGTACGGGTACCAATATCCGATGAATATCGGTGGGGTCGGACTTTAATCGCATCACGGCAACAGGACAGTGAGATGACCAAAAAACACTTTCCAATGTGTTACCAAAGAGTCTGGCCCGGACTCCGGTCGCGTCTTCATTCCAGCCCATTACCACCAGATTGGCGTTTTGTTCCCGGGCGGTGTGGCTAATACCGGTAGCTTCATCATCGGCAATGCGTACGATGGGAGTTGCTTTGACGCTCAGGGTTTGGCTAATGTCGCTGGCCTCTTGCACCATCAGCTGTCGGCTCTCTAAATCGTCTACTAAAATCGGGTCGTCCATATGGGCATAGGCGCGCGAAATTGCCAAAGGCACAATCTGTCCAGCTTCGTGGTGGGCCAGGAGTACCGCTGTTTCCACCAGGTGCTGGTCGTAACGTGGGTCGGAGACCGGTACAACAATGGTAAATTCGTGGGGAATGGGGCAGAGCGGGCGCTTGTCCTGCTGACCCCAGACTTCGGGATGTAGCGGGTCGACGGTATCGTCTAAAGGAGAGGACTCTGCGGAGACGGCGAGCTGGCTCGCAAAGCTGCGAGTGGCAATGGGACCTGCGATCGCACTTACCAGCATCAGCACAATCACCGCATTAAAAATTGTCTCATCCACCAGCCCCACCTCACGGGCAACAATGGCGGCGGCTAGGGGTGCTGCCACATGGGGCAAACACAGCGACCACATGGTCAGCGCTTCGTTCCAGCTATATTTGTATAGCCGCTTGGCCAGGTAGGTGCCAAAGAACTTGCTTAGAACCACACCGGTCAAAATTGCCAGAGTAATCCCCAGCGAAGACGTCAGCGAAGAGACAAATATAGGCAGATCCACCAGCAGCCCAACATGAACAAAAAAGAACGGAATAAATAAAACACTGCCTACAAATTCGACTTTCTCTTTAACCGGTCCTTCTCCTAAAACGTCATTCACCGCCAGACCGGCTAAAAATGCGCCAACAATCCGCTCCACGTTGACCAGCTGAGCCCCAGCGGCGGCTAAAAATACGGCTAACAGCACAAAGACAAACTGGTTACCCTGTTCATCCCCCGTACGGCGAAAATAAAGTTTTCCGGCCCAGTCCAAGCCAAAGAGAACGGTTGCCGCATAGATAGCTAGGGCTAGGACCTGAGCCACTAAACTAAAAACAGAAAACTCTCCTGCATGAATTGAAACAGAAATCGCCAGCAGTAAAAGACCTAAAATATCGGTAAAAATAGTTGCGCCAATGGTAACGGTAATGGCCTCATTACCCAGGACACCCAGCCGATTGACAATGGGGTATCCCAGCAGCGTATGGGGGGCAAACACAGCGCCAAGTAACAGCGCCGTATTCCAGTTAAATCCCAGCAGTCGCCCTACCAAAAGCCCGGCAGCTAAAGACGATACAAAAATCAACAGACCAAAGCTCAGAGAGCGGTTACGCGTTTTATGAAACCTGGCTAGATCGATCTCTAGAGCGATCACAAACATCAGGTAAATCTTTCCGATCTCAGCCAGCAGACTCATCGTTTCAGTGTCTGCATCCAAAACACCTAGACCGCTTTTTCCTAACGCGATACCCGCAAATAGTAGTCCTACTAGACCCGGTAGCTTGAGCCGCTCAAACAGGCTGGGTAGGGTCAAGACCACTAGTAACAAAATGGTCAAGGATATAAACGGGCTGTGGAGCGATAGGGACGCACCATGGTCCACGGCAGCTAAGACCATAGGATGGTTTCAGGGGAAAAACGAGTAGCAGAATGGAGTGAGCAACGCCCACTGCCTTAGCTATTTTGCCTGAATAGTGCTTGATCCAAGGCTCTTTAAATATTAAGAATTCACGATGCGAATGGAGAGTTGCAGAAAACGCATAAAAATTTCCTTTCATTTTTAGCTCTTCTAAGATTCCTGCAGCTCCACTGCAAACTTCTCTAACTCCTTCGCAATATCTGTCCAAGCTTGCTCGCGTTCACCATTAGTATTCGGAAACGTAATTATCGGTCTACCATCTTTTGGTAGAGCCTGTAATTCATTAAACATCGGTTCACTGTCCCATAGACAAGGCCGAATAATGATAGGAACAACACGCATGCCTTCTTCTTGACGACGTGCTACTAATTTAGGTACCTCTTGCTCGGTGATGAAACGTGAATTGATAAAATCTGCGCTGATTAGCAAGACAGCCATATCACAGGTATTCATCGCGCTTTGAATTTCTTGATACCAATTATCACCCGGTCTAATTTCACGATCTTCCCAGGCACTGATAATACCACGTCGCCGTAGACCACCCAGCATATTGACAAATTTATCCTTGAATCTTGCTTCATCTTCATGGGCATAGCTAATAAAGACTTTCAGAGGAGACTTTTTAGATGTCATCTCTTCCTTAGGTAAGTGACTTAAGGTTTGTTCCCACTGTTTGTGAAGAGATTCGCGCAACGGTTCGAAGCTAGCGTGGATCAAAGGTATAGCATATAAATCTAAAATTAAGTTGAAGAGGCTAACTGGATAATGTGTTGCATCGTAAAAACTCCCAGTTGTACAACCTTTGAGGTCATGAGGTGTTGTTTCAATGTTAGAAGCTTTCAGCTTGAGAGAAATCAGTTTCTTAGTATTTAATCGAGTCTGGATAATATTTTTATCTACTATGAAAGCTGGTGTTGGTTGTGCCCATAATTGCTGATAAACAGTTGTATCTAGTAGGACAACATAATCATCTGACTGTACATCTGAGACGTCTGTAATCAAATACACTCCTGCATCTTGTAAATCAGAGACTAGTTTTTGAGCATAAGCTTTTTGTGCGGAAGCATAACTGAGATAGCAACGAGGAGTCGCCCAGCCGCGTCGATAACTTTTTACGCGGGATAAATATTGCTCGTATGTACTCCGTAACTTCGCAGTAGCTTCCTCTCGTTTGAGCCAATCCGATGCATGCGTACCAATACTGATCTGATCGAAATCAGGCAAACTGACTTTGATCCCACACTCTGAACAAAACGTAATTTTTTTATTGTCTCGAAGACGTGCTACGACAGTAGTTCGTTCTAACAAATGACCGTTGTCACAAGCGACAGGAGGAAAACGGGTTACTTCTACATCACGCTGATATAGAAAGCGTTCAAATAACTCTTGAAACTGTTCTTGCCCTTGATTCAGCATTTGGTCACTGTAATATAGAACTAGCTCTATTTCACCTTCACGATCTTCAATCATCCGAAAACCACAAATTTCATTTTTGCCAGTAGCATACTGAGCTTGTTTTTGCCAGTGATTAATGCGGAGAAAAGAAGGTGTATAGCCGAGAAGAACAACCAAAGTAGCATAAAGGTTTTCTACTCGCCCCCTTACAACATAGGAAACATTATCGATCGCAGAAAAATTGTCTTCTAGAGGGCGTTTTTGTTTGATTAAGCCAGGGAAAATTAGTAAAGTATCGTCGTTGAGAGTTTCACGAAAGCAGACATTATGTTCCAGGAAGCGGAGAATTGCTGCATCCAGGACAATTTGCTGCTCAGACATTTCTAATCCTGCTAATTCTTCAAAGAAATATTCTCCTTCTAGAAGCTCATGCTCATTGACTGCTCCAAGTTCCCTAGGATGCTTATCTGCTAGTAAAACGATAGATGATGCCAAATCTACCAATAGGTCAGGAGTGAGGAGAATATGTGTATGACCAGCAGAACTTTTGAGTATAGTGACATAGCCGTGTGTTTCTAGATGCCCCACGGCTGTCATCATCTCATCATCAGTAAAATTTAAATCTAAGTCAATTCCTTGCAGCTGTTGACGTAATTGTGTTGGTTGAACAAGAATATTTTTGCGGTCGGTTCTTTCCTTTAGAGCTAATACATAATCTTTAATATGCTTGAAGGTGACAGTCGTAACTGTTGTAGTCATTCCATCCCACGGGATTTGTACTTTAAGTTGCTCAACAAGGTTTTCTAGACCTTCTCCAGTCTTAGCACTTGTTCCAATATAACCACCACTAATGTCATACTGTTGACAAAATTGCTTTAAGTATTCTTGTGAAACAGTTGAGCCACCTCGATCCATACGTGCTCCAACTAAAATACTCGGAGGTAGTTGTTTTGTTCCCTTCAATTGCTCTAGCCAAAACTTCGCTCCTTTCATAAGATCTTGGCGATTAGTAGGATCAAACAGTAGAAGTGACGCATCTACATTGTCGAGAAATATAGAATGAATTGGACGATAAACATGCTGTCCTGCCAAATCCCATAATACGGCCTCACATTCAGTTCCATCATCACGAGTCTCACAGAGAGCTTCAACAACCCAGAACTGTTGACCGTGGGTGGAGGAGTGCTCTTTGAAATGATTATGAGCTAGTCGCCATCCTAGACCTGTTTTACCTACACCAGAATCACCAACTAGTACGATTTTAGCAGTTGTATATCGAACAGAATCAGTAGTGCTGAAATGTAAAAGTTCATCCTCATTGATGTGCCATATGCGAATCCCAGTATCTTCTTCACAAAATGTCGCTAGCACAGATAACTTAGGATGAATGGCACAACTAGGAGCAATAGAATCACTAATAGTCTCTGAGATTACTGCTACGCTATCCCACGTATCGCAGCGCCATAATCGGATTGCACTACTTCCTTTAGAGACTAACCAACGACCATTACAGGAAAATATGGCACAATTGACTTCACCTGAATGCCCTTCGAGAACTTGTGATGCTTGAAAGTTGTTTACATTCCATATATAAACGGTGCCATCTGCAGAAGAAGAAGCAAGTTGTTTGCCGTCGGGAGACCAAGCTACACTATAGATATCACCTGAATGCCCTTGTAGAACTTTTAACTGTTCACCACTTCTTGTACTCCACAGACAAATTGTTCTGTCACCGGAAGCTGAAGCAAAATACTTGCCATTTGGAGACCAAGCTACGCTATATGCCCTATCACTATGCTGTATTAGGGTTTTGAGCCTCTTGCCGTTGATAGCATTCCATAAGCATATGCAGCCATTACCATCGGCCGATGCAAGATATCGTCCATTTGGAGACCAGCTAACATCATAGACATTATTTATATGCTCTCGCAGCGTTTGGATCTGTTTCCCATTCCTCGTTTTCCATAAACGAATAGTGTCATCACTGGAAGCTGAAGCAACATACCTTCCATCGGGGGACCAAGCTACACTTATGACAGGCCCAGTATGTCCCCTAAGTAAACTCACACACTTACTCAAAGAAATATCCCAGATAAGGATTTTTTTCTCTGCGCATGGTACTGCAAGAAAACGACCATTAGGTGACCAGGCAATTCGACCACTCCAACCTTCATAACCTCGTAGAACACGCTTTAGAGTAATGCCTGGTACAGGGCTTTCATTCACATTTACTCCATCTGCAACTGTAGGCATATAGCTAGGTAGAAAAGGAAAGAGTTCAAACTGGGGCATGGCTTGAAGTAGTTAGCAGAAAGGTAGATAGTCTAAAATTTTCACCTACTTTGAGATGCTAGGTGCAAAGTAAATGCCCGCTCTTGTGATTGTTTCTTGGGTACTTTTTTCTTCTTATACTCTGTATAAAGCACTGCTGCAGATAAATTGACTTTTTCTAGATTTTGAATTCTATAAGCTATACGGGTTCTATCTATAGTTCTTGCAAAGATCTTAAATCCAAGAGATTGTAGAAAATCCTTGTATGAGTTTTGATGTTTCTCTTCCAAAAAAGAGATTTGTAAGTTATTGTTACACAAATAAAAACAGCGGGTGAAGGTCGCTAAGAACTCTACCCGCTGTTTTCGCAAAAACAATTGTCGCAATCTTAATTACTCGTCGTCGTCCTCGTCCTCATCATCCTGAGGATATTCAAAGCTGTTGGACCGATTGGTTAATACTGACTTACCCAAGCTCAACGCGCGCTGAGCCTGTAGTTCTGCTTTTTTCTTCCAAACAGCGCGGTGCATATTGCGCTTAGATTTGGATCGCTTCTTCTTAGGAACCGCCATGGACCTGCTGGAAAATCTTAGACAACCTACCGATAATAGACCAAAGCTGTGCGTTTAGTACAGCTTTGGTCAACAAATCTCAGCTTTCTAAAATGAGGAGCCCGACGATTCTAATAGTGCTGCCGCTCCTCGAAAATAGGTAGCCCAGTATTCGGTTACAGGCTGCTGGCTCCATTCCTGACGGCTGACTCGCAGATTGAGCACCGGTACGGCAATGCCGTCGCTGTTTTCTCCGGTTACGTTAATCACGACTTCTGTGATCAGCAAATCTTGGTCGAAGCTGCGCTGTGCCCCAGCCCGAGCGGCCATGTTAGCTCGACGTACCAGACTGTCGTAAGGTTCACCTTGCTCCATGGTCAAAAATAAATTGAGCCGTGATGTATAGGCATAGGAGGCTTTTGGCATAATTAGCGCCTCGGCTAGCCAGAGGGCACCGGACGTTCCGAGCAATACGGCTAACCCCACAGGTGCAAAGGAAGCACTAAGACGTCGCGCTAGGGGCCGCCGCCGTCTGGAGTAGGAACGGTAGGGAAAAGTCGTAGCCATGTAAATCAACAGATGCTAAAGATTAACGCCGTACGGATAGAACTTTAGTACAAATTCGAACCCAGTTTGGCAGAACCCGCATAGATTAGGGTTTGATCAATCAACTATCGTCAAACTTTCCCACTTTTATATCGTGAATGATCAATGGGCAGAAGGCTACTAGGGCCACAATTTTGATTGGATCGCCCAAGGATGCTGCTTTTTGAAGATCAAATCATGATCCTAGTTGGCAATAGAGCGCAGGGCAGTGGGCAATTGACCATGGCGTGATCTATAAGTTGATACTGGATATCGGCGCAAATTGCTCAACTTGCAGTACCATATGGCGCTGAATGGTATGTTCCCCCAACGTCCAATCCGTATTTGGTGACCTCTGATGTCGACTTGCTGGGCAATTATTATCGGAATCAATCAGTATCAGGGTTTCCAGCCGCTGATGCAGGCTCAAAACGATGCGGTAGGTATCCGACGATATCTCATCGATGATGCCGGATTTGCACCGGAAAACTGCATTTTGTTGAGTGATTTGTCCACATCGACCGAGCAGGAAGCGGTTTATCCCGACCGTCTGGCTATTAACGACTGGTTGGAGACTATCTGCCAGGGCCGGGTGCAAAGCGACGATACGCTCTGGTTTTATTTCAGCGGCTATGGCGCTCAAGCAGACAATAAGGACTATCTGATGCCGGTAGACGGCGACCCGGCTCAGGTAAAGCAGACAGGAATTGCGCTGCAAGAGGTGGTTAAGTATCTTCAACAAGCACCTACTAAGAATACGATGATGGTGCTGGATATGAACCGCAGCCAGAGTTCGCTGGCGGGTCAGGCTATTGGGGAGCAGGTGACCAAGCTGGCACGAAAGGCTCGGATTCCGCTGATTTTATCCTGTCAGCCCAATGAGTTTTCCCATGAGACCCTGGCCGTTCGTCATGGGCTGTTTACAGCAGCGCTGTTAGAAGGACTTCGCTATGACGGCTGTGCCACCCTCAGTCATTTGGAGCGCTATCTGGTGGAGCGGCTGCCTGAGCTGTGCGAGCATCACTGGCGGCCGATTCAAAATCCGGTGGTAGAGCTGCCCGAAGAACAAAAATTTCGGCTGCTGTGGCATCAGCGGGATATGGCTGCCCCAGATGCGATCGCTGACAGCGATACCGAGACAGTTCCCTTGGGCGCGGGCGTTACGCCCGATAGCCCAGATGGAATGCTCATCCCAGAGCCGGGGGTGGATGAATTTACCTTTGAAGAAGCCGATCTGATCCCTGATGATCCAGATGCTGCGCCAATAGATGAGGCTGCGCTGATTCCAGACTCTATATCAGAGCTTGTGTTGGAGGATGAGCTGCCAGAAGAGCCCGCTCGCGAACCGTTCTCGCTCGAGCCGATAGAACCCGATGAGGATGAAGACGCCTATGGGACAACCCTGAGCGAAGATCTGCCGGATGTGGACTCTAGCGCTAATAAGAAAGGCGGTATTGGCGGATGTCTGGGGCTGCTGGGGGCCCTGTTGGTCCTCTTGATTTTGGGAGTTGTGGTATTTCGCGATCGCCCTGAGGTGCAGACAGCCCTAGACCGGGTACCACCAGAATGGCTGACGCGGTTGGGGCTAGCCCCAGCTGGCGACCCGGCAACGGATGACCTGGATGCGGATCCAACGGTAAGTGAGGCCCTGTCCGAGGCCGCCGAGGCCCCCACCGAAACTTTGGACGATCCAGACGCTGATGCTGCTCCTGATGCCGAAGCTCCGGATGCTGAGACCGCCGACGGCGTAGACGCAGCAGCGCCAGACGGGGATACTGCCCCGGATGAGGATACCGGTGCAGTGGATAATCCGGATGCTGGGACCACCGAGACGGCCAATACCGACACAACGGAGGAAACTGAGGCCGCTGGCGCTAACCCGGCCAATGTACCGGCGGCTCCCAATACGGTACCGGGTAATACTACCTCAGCAGACACTGCTGCTCTGCTGGAGGAGGCCAGACGGACGTTGCGGCCAAGTCAGGCGTCTCGATTTGCCAGTGCGATCGCAACTGCCCGCCAAATTCCCCCCGGTGACCCCAACTACAGCCAGGCCCAGGCCGACATCCAACGCTGGAGCCAGGTCATTCTCGATCTGGCTGAAGGTCGCGCTGCAGAAACCGAGCTAGAGGCCGCCATCAATGCCGCCAGACTGATTCCCCAGGAGCCCGCTGACGTCTATCAACAGGCTCAAGAGCGTATTGGTCTCTGGGAAGCACGTCGTCAAACCCGCAGTCTCATCCGTGAGGCCCAGGCGATTCCGCGTACCGGGCAGGCCAGCACCTATCAAAACGGCATCTTAAAGCTACAGGAGGTGCCTGAGGACCAGCCGGTAGAGTATGCCGACGCCCAGCGACTCATTGGTGAATGGACCGGCAAAATGCTGTCCATCGCCCGTGCCCGCGCTGCCCAGGGACGCTACAGTAACGCTATTGAAGCCGCTGCGTTGATTCCTCGAAATACGCCCAACTACGACCAGGCCCAAAGCGAAATCGAACGCTGGCAGAACCAGTAGCCCATCAAAAAGCTCCCCATGCAATCTCGACGTATCCCCCCCGGTCCCGGTCAAGAATCTGTCTGGGACTACCCTCGTCCGCCCGCTCTAGAGGATAGTCCCAAACGCATTCAGGTTGTTTTTAACGGTCAGACCATTGCCGATAGTCAGCAAACCAAACGTGTCTTAGAAACTAGCCATCCGCCGGTCTACTACATTCCACCTGCAGATATTGCCATGGAGTATTTTACTGAGGCTCCGGGCACCTCGTTTTGTGAATGGAAAGGGCGAGCCCGCTACTACACCCTCAGCGTCGGTGACCGGGTAGCGGACCGAGTCGCCTGGTACTATCCCACCCCTACTGAGCGGTTTGAATCCATTGCGAACTATGTTGCCGTTTACCCCAGTGCGATGGATGCCTGCTATGTAGATGGTGAGCAGATCCAGGCCCAGGCGGGAGACTTCTATGGGGGCTGGATCACGGCAGATATCGTTGGGCCGTTTAAGGGAGCGTCAGGCACTTGGGGCTGGTAGCAATAGCGCTAATCCGTCAGCACTCGCTGGGCATCTCCCAAGATGTCTACGACCGCCTGCAGCTTAGTTTCAATCACCTGCTTTTGCTGATTGAGCTGATTGAGCCGACGATAGCGGGCAATGGCCATACTCAAGACCGGTACCTGGGCGGGCGGGCATGGCTCTGCCTGGATTTGCCCACTGCTGTCTAGCTGACACAGATAGTACTGACTGGGGCTGTTGGACCGACAGGGTTCAGCGGTTTCACTCTTTGACGGAGCCTGCTGTAGCATGGAGCTTTCCAACGCTGACAGATAGTCCATCAAGTCATTGGCATCTCCGTGGCGAAAAAGAGCTGCATCATCACAGGCTGATGGCGGTGTCGTACCCAGGGCCGCCGGTCGAGCCGTCGCAGACTGTCTGACGGCAGCATTTAGGCTAGCTTCAGACGCTAGCCAGCCCGATACCACTGGGCCTTCTGCATACACTTGACGGATGCTGTGGGCCAGCTTCCGCAGCCGTCCTTGATATTGCTGAATCTGCTGATAAAGTTCGCTCAACCGATTAAGAGCAATAGCCGGATTCACCTCATAGCGAAGGCTACTGACTTCGCTATCATCGCTGGGAGGAAGTTGGGGGACTTCAAAAGCAGACATTACATGTGCTACCAAACCGCCAGTTAAATACGTTAAATCTGTAATAGCCCTGATGCTGTAGTCGCTAATAGTCGTTAATGATAGTAAAACAACTGAAGCTGACTCGATCAAAAGTCAGAGCGCTTAATACAATCTTTGAATAATCAGGGTCTATAACAAGCTGTTGTAAGCCAGCGGGTAAGTCAACAGTATACTTCGGGTTTTTGGCAGCGTCACCCGGTTCTAAACAAACCTTTCGGGATAGGGTGAGAGTGCTTAAGCGTAGCCCATAATCACCCGTGGAAGCATCGGTACGTTAGAGATTGCGCGGCTTTAAGGCAACTTTAAGGCAACTTTTTTTGATACATGGCAGCATAGAGGTAGCCTATTAGCTGTTCTGGTTTCAATTAGTTCTCAGTTTTCTAATCCCCTATCCCGGCACGATACCCATCGTTACCTAGGAGCTGTACTTATGCGGTTACCTCCATCTGTTCGATATCTACCGTCTCGTTTGCAGTTTGCGCTCAACCCCTGGCTTTGGTTGGGTATTTTGCTGACGGGAATTGTCGGTCTGTATGCCTGGGAATATCGTCAAAACCCAGGACAGCTACCCTGGCAAATCGGCTCAACAGAATTGGGTGAGTCAGGCGACTCCACCTCTACAGATGTTCTGCTAGAGTCGCTCACACCTGAAGAGCAGGCTGTTGCTGCCGAACTAGACAATGTTGAACTGCTGCTGGAGCAGCTAGATTCCGATGTGTCTGCTTTGACTACGGGGGGAGATACCAGTGCTGCCGCTTCTCTCAACGCGTCCGGTGCTGAGGATTTGGCCGAGCAGGGCGAATCCAACGTTGAGCGGCTCAATCGCTATGTGGACGAATACAGCTTTCTGGGGACAGGCGCTAGAGGCGCTAACGTTGGTTCTGAGCAGCCTCAGTCGGCCCAGACCGATTCAGTACTGAGTCTACAGCCCAATACCGACGAGCTGGCCACGACCCATGCTCTAGCAGCGGCGCTCGCCCAGCAGCAAAATACTTCGTCAGCGACCGCTGATGGTCCGGCTCAGGCGACTGACCCAACGGGCGCAGCCGCTGATGAAGCACCTGCAGAAAACTCCCCTAGCCAGTTTTCCTTTGACCAGCCCCAGTCTGGCGTTATCCCTGGGAGTTTACAGGGGCTCAATCGGTCATTTATTCGCACTACGCCCGATATGTCTCCACCACCGGGGACAACTGGCTACGTGCCCCCAGCGTCGCTGTCGGACTTTAACCGGTTAAACCAGCAGCAGCCTAGTCCCTTTGGTACACAGCCATCTGTCGACTTTTCTGGGACCACACCGGCGCTGCCCAATCGTTCTCAGGCGCTACCTCCGACTGAGGTAGAGGGCACAGCTCCCCTGGACACCCCTGCGTTTAACAATGCTCCCCAGGTCAATCAAAACGAGCCTCGTAACGGGTGGGAACGTTTCTGGGACTAGGGGTGGATAGACAAACCGGTTTCGTAAACGGGCCATATTTAGGGTGTTTTTGAGATAGACCCCTTTAGAAAACCGTCATCCAAATTTTTAAGTGGATGAGCGCAGAGTCATACTGTCTAGGCAGTATGCTCTAATTTTTGGTGTGTGGACGCTGTGAGAGGAGCCGCTGATGGCAAAGCAAAAGGGTAAGAAAACGGGGCGACCAACGGATCGGGTCGTGTATTCAGAATTTGGGCAAAATCCGGCTACTGAAAGAGCCGTGCCAGACCGACCACCGGCGGAACAAGATTTGCGAGTGCAGGTGAGTGGCAAAGGTCGTAAAGGTAAGAAAGTAACGGTTATTAGCGGATTTCAACATACGCCTGAAACATTGACAAAGCTGGCGAAAGCTCTAAAAGCTCAGTGTGGATCTGGCGGTACCGTCAAGGACGACACCATCGAAATTCAAGGAGAACATGCTCCCAAGCTGGTGGAGCTGCTGATAGCTAAGGGCTATCGCGCTAAGCGGAGCGGAGGCTAATATCGGTGTTTTTTTCTAAACGGCTTGGCGGCTACGGCTTGCTGGGTCTGTTCGTCTGTCTGTGCATTAGCTGGGCCTATCCGGCAGGGGCCATTGACGACTGGCGGCAGCAGCCCTGTGTCGAAACCCTGGCTCAGGAGAAAATTTTGTCAGTAGAGCAGGTGCGCTATGGGGCTCAGCCGATTTCTCAACAGCAGTTTGCTATGGCGGTTTTGCAGGCGTTTCCCGGTCGATTTGCCAGGGCGAATGAGACATTGGGGCTTACCTTTGACGGAGATACTGAGACAGAACAGCTGCTAGCCGCCGCGCTAGATGAGGCGGTAGCAGGCAGACCCATTGCGCGATCGCAGGCTCTCTCTGTCCTAACCACTGGCGCGGCGCTACCCTATCAGCCCCGTGCCGCTCAGCTGCTTGAGACTACCTTTCGCGATAGCTCGCTGATTGCCATTGACCAGCGCGAAGGTGTGGCCGCTGCTCTGGCCCTAGAACTGATTCCAGCCGAGAAAGATGCGGTCAAAGCCGATGGGGCGCTATGGCTGAATCCTAACCGCAGTGAGACCTATCAAATGGCGGCAAACCTGCTCTGTGCCGCCAGTCCTGACCCTGCCGTGGCAGCTCTAGTGGCCCAGCGAATTCAGCCTGCGGTCATATCCGATCAGCCTATCCCCGACCAGGAGCTACGCGGAGCCTGGCTAACCAATATCGACAGCCAGGTTTTATTCTCTCGACAGGCGCTAGCCACAGGGCTGCAGCGTCTGGCTCAGCTCAACTTTAATACGGTGTACCCAACGGTTTGGAACTGGGGCTATACGCTGTACCCGAGCGCCGTGGCCCAGCGCACCCTGGGCTATAAACAGGGTCTGTATCCCGATTTAGACAATACGGGTGAGCGCAATGAGACCTTAGAAGCCGCCCAGGGCGATCGCGACATGCTCCAAGAGCTGATTGACATGGCCCATCCGCTGGGGCTGCGGGTGATTCCCTGGTTTGAGTTTGGGTTTATGGCTCCGGCTGATTCAGCTCTGGCTCGCCGTCATCCAGAATGGCTGACCCAAAAGGCTGATGGCAGTACTGTAAAGGCCGAAGGTACCCACGACCGGGTATGGCTCAATCCGTTTCATCCTGAAGTCCAGCAGTTTATGCTCGATATGGTGAGTGAGCTGGTGGCTAACTATGCCATCGATGGGTTTCAAGTAGACGATCATTTTGGTCTACCGGCAGCCTATGGCTATGACCCTTACACCGTCAGTTTATATCGTCAGGAGCATGGTGGTCAGGCCCCCCCTGCCGATCATTTTGATCCCGAGTGGACCCGCTGGCGGGCAGACAAAATTACCGACGTTATGGGTCGGACGTTTGCGGTGATTAAAGCCCGACAGCCCACCGCCATTGTGTCGGTATCTCCTAATCCCCATGAGTTTGCCTACAAGTACTTTTTGCAGGATTGGGACACCTGGGTAAATCGAGGCTACGTTGAGGAGCTGATTGTCCAGCTCTATCGCAGCGACCTGGGTCGATTTGTCTGGGAGATGAACCGTGAGCCGGCTCAGACGGCTCGCCAGCATATTCCCACAGCGGTAGGGGTACTCAGCGGTCTGCGGGGACGTCCCGTCCCGATGGAGCGAATTCAGCAACAGGTGCGGGCCGTGCGCGATCGCAGCTATGCGGGCGTTTCCTTTTTCTTCTATGAGTCGCTGTGGTGGTCTGATACCGAAACCTTAGAACAGCGTCAGCACAGTTTGCGTCAGCTATTTCCAGTAGCGGTCCCTGCCCCCCAGGTGGACGATTAACGACGGGGCCGTCTCTCAGCGTTCTAGCGGGGGTTAGCTCCTCGCAGCTAGCTAATTTTCCAAGGGAGTTGTTTCTGTCAAAGGAGCTTCCTCAGCAGGTCCGGTGGTTGCCTCTGGGAGTAATGTCTCGCTATCCGTCAGCCGCTCCACCTGGGCCTCAGTTTCTAGCTCCACCACCGTATCGACGGGAGGAATAATAGTTTCTGGTGGTAAAACAGCGGCTTCCTCAGGGACGACCGGTAGCTCTGTCGGTTTGATAATGGGTTGCTCTATCGGAGTAGTTACCGGTGTTTCTGGAGTCACCCCGACCTCGGGAGGCTCGACGGGGGCAGGAGCAGGCTGTTCGATGAGGGTGGGCTCATTGAGCGGCGGTTTTTCAATGGGGTCCACGGGTGTGGTGGGTTCAGGCACAGTTGGAGGTGTCACCGGCTGAGTGGGTTGCTCCTCAACCGGTCCAGCTACTGGGCCAGGAAGCTGCGGATCGACGGGCTTAACTACTGGCGGCTGGGGCTCAGTGACCGGCTGGTCCGGTGCCGCCGTGGGCGGAGGATTGCGCGGCACGCTTCCCGGCAGCGGGTTAACCGTACCGCTAGCCACAATACCGTCCTGTTGTAATAAGAAGTCAGCCGCAGGCGATCTAGAAAAGTCCTGAATGGGCGGGGCTGACGCAATCGGCGTATTAGGGCCAGCCGATAAAAAGTCCGGGTTCTCGATAAAATCGTCCCCGTTGTCAAAGCTTTGTTGCTGATCGAGCGCGTCCTGAATTTCCTGTCTAACTGCGTCAATACCCGCATCCCCTGTGGCGGCCTCTGGATCGTCTAAATCCATATCGGCCAGCAGATCGCTGGTTTCAATAAAGTACGGTAAATCAAATGAAAGGTGCTCTAGCTCACCCTTTCGCAGTACGGCCATCTCTCCGGCATAGAGGGGTTGCTGTAGCGAGCCGTCTTCGTTAAAGGCCATCATGGGACCTTCGGGATTATTAGTCAGTGCGCCAATAATCGTTGTTTCGGTCTCAGGCACATAGCGTACAAACAGGGCCGACCCGTGGATGCCAGTGGTGGCATTGGGTGTCTGAATCGTGGTGCGACCCTGACCCGGGGGAATCAGCAGCAGAACGGTACCGTTGGAAAGACGAAAGTTGCGGGTATTGGGGGTAAAGCGAAAGACTGCACTTTCACCGATACGAGCTAGAGAACCATCGTTAAAGCGCAGCTCTGCTCGCGCGCTGCGGGCCGTACTGAGGGCGTCATTTAGACCCAGCACGTCAGAGACCCTGGCCCGCCGGGACCGACCGTTGGTAAATAGCTGTACTTGATTACGTGTGAGCTCTACTCTGGCCCAAGTGAGAGCCGACTGGGCACTGGCGGACCTGGGCATGGATAACAACATCCCTAAAGATGCGCAAACCAGGGATAACCAGCGACCTGTCGCCGCTACGTTCAATTTTTCCATTGCAGTCGGATGCGAACCAGCTAAATAATGTAATGACCACTGTGCAATGATCTCAGCTCACTAGAAAAATCTCTACAGAACTGCTAGAGCCTGTCTGTTCTCTCAAGATTTGGCTAAGCCGTCAGTATGGTGAGACCACTCCCCCGAAATATAAAGTTCTTAATACACCCTTAATGCTATGCTACCGGCCCTATTCTCAAAGGTCAGCAAGATTTGATGAAGTGTGGGACGTTAGTTCATCCCTTTTTTGAAGATTGTGTTGTCTAGCTATTCCTAGCTACACGGATAGACCGTCTTTTTACGGACGAGACAACGGTTCTGTGTAGCCTGAAATCGAAAGCTATTAGAAATCATCTAATAGTGGCCCTAGGCGATCTAAGACCGGATCGTCCGCTGTGGGATCGCTGACCTCGCTCTCAACATCAGGATCCTCTGGGACCGAAAGCGGGGGTTCAAGAGGTTCGGGGCTAGCCTGCTCTAGAGCGGCAACTCTAACCCCTAGCTGGCTCAGCTGCTGCTGTAGCTCCATAAACAGCAGCACAGACTGGGTGGGTTCTCGGCTTAGCAAATATTGGTGCAGAGCCTGTTTGCAAAGATCGCTAAAGCTTTGCTCATGTTCGCCCTGGTGGGTTGCGATCGCATCCAACAAGATTCTGTCTCCCTCGCTTTCATCAAAGGAAACGCTCTTACGGATGGATCTAGCAGCCATATCTAATCAGGAGCAATAACACTGCCCCCAATAACGCATAGCCGGGGGTTGCCCGTCAATCTACCTGGCAACCGCTGCTGCTTTTGCCGCTTTTAGATTTGCCAGCTGAGCTTCGCCATAAATATACTGACCCAGCGCATTGGCCTGACGTGACGGCTTGGCCAGATGGCCCTTGAGTCTAGCCTCCTTTAACAAAGGTCGCAGTTCGCTCCAGAAAAATTCGCCGCCGCCGCCTGTGACAATGACATCCGTGGCCCGCTCTGGTAGCCAGCCTAGAAAACGCTGGGATAGCTCACGGGCAAAGCTCTTGCGCAAGCTAGGTAAAATCTCATCCAAGTCGGTAGGGCGTGAGGCTCCCTTGGGTCGGTAAAAGCGCTCTCCCTCTGGCTTATGAACGGCTGCAATCAGCGAAAGAGACTGACTGTCAGCACCGTCAATTTGGGCGGCCACCCGCTCGTAAAACTGAGCCATGCCAAAGGATTCGCTTTGGGAGGCACCCCGAGCAAACCGAAAACGGTCGATGGCCAAAAAGTCCGTTGTTTGGTGACCGATATCTACAATGGCTACCGACAGATTGGGAAAGTCAGGACTGGATGATTTTTTATTTTGAGCCTCGCTCCAAATCAGACTGCCGTATCCTTCCGGCATTACCCAAACCTTCTCCACGTTGATCCCCATGGACTGACCTCGATAGACCATGACATGGGGAGACGTCAGCAAGCTAATAATCTCAGACTTTTCGCTGTCAAACTGCTCTTGGGAGTGATAGGGCAAACCCAGCACAATACCTAAATTGCCCTTCAGACCAAAGTAGCCGACGCAGGCTAGGGTTTTGACTAGGGCATCATCCACCTTTGACTGACCTACCCCCAAATCAGCCCCAAAGTCAGCGGCCAAATGCCCCACCGCGTACCCTTTACCCTGATATTCCAACCACATATCTAATAGGGGATCGCTAGGCTGGGACTCAAACCCACCTCGCCTGGCTTGCTCTACCGTCAAATGGGCCACGTTTGACGGAACGAGCACAACATCATTTTGACTGCGCTTGACACAGGTTTTTGTGGCTGTACGACCCAGGTCAATGCTAAGGAGCTTCATTTTAGAAGTAGGCATAACGCACGTGGGGAATTACAAACTTTTGACAACAAAACAAGCAACTCAAACAAATACTAACGATGGAGACATAGAGTCGCTAAACCCTAAACTCTCTACCGTCAAGACAAATACAAAGGCAGCTGCTTACGTTTTGATACATCATGCCGTAACCTTGGTTTCCCAAGAGTCGTCTTGGTGACAAAGCTGCCATTGTGGTTAATTAAGAAATATCTAAACTCACTATAGTTCAATAGTACTATAAAACCAAAAGCACGCGTATCTATTCTTCAACAGCTACATTTTTGGTAGCAAATGAAACCTTACATGGCGGGGCATCCTGTGGAGTTTGAAGAAAACCTATGAGTCCGTCCATGTTTTGGAAAATAGTGTCTAGGCTGGTAGCCAAGACAGCACCTAACTGCGTCCGAACGTTGACACACCGTCTACCAAAGATTTGAGTTCTGGATGTGTTCACAAAGTAGGTATTAGGAAGATATTAGGAAACAGGTTATGGCACAAAGTTTTGGAGTAATTGGTTTGGCGGTCATGGGGGAAAATTTAGCCCTCAACGTCGAACGTAACGGTTTTCCGATTTCTGTTTACAATCGCTCGTCTGAAAAAACTCAGGCTTTCATGACTAATCGAGCGGAAGGCAAAAATGTTGTGGCGGCCTATTCCTTAGAGGAGTTTGTGGCCTCGTTAGAACGTCCCCGACAGATTTTGCTGATGGTCAAGGCCGGTAAGCCGGTTGACGCAGTGATTGAACAGCTAATGCCGCTACTCGATCCTGACGATATGATCATTGACGGTGGCAACTCGCTCTATGAAGATACCGAGCGTCGTGTTAAGACCCTAGAAGGTGCTGGCTTCCGCTTTATTGGTATGGGTGTGAGCGGCGGCGAAGAAGGAGCCTTAAATGGTCCTAGTCTGATGCCTGGTGGTACTCGCGCCGCCTATGAGTCCATTGAGCCCATTGTTAAGAAAATTGCGGCCCAGGTGGATGATGGCCCCTGCGTTACCTATATCGGTCCCGGTGGTGCTGGTCACTATGTCAAGATGGTGCACAACGGCATTGAGTATGGCGACATGCAGCTGATTGCCGAAGCCTATGACCTGATGAAGAATATCTTAGGTCTCAGCCATGAGCAGCTGCACGAAGTCTTTGCTCAGTGGAATACTACTGAAGAGCTAGACTCTTTCTTGATTGAAATCACCGCTGATATTTTCACCAAGACAGAGGGCGATACGGCTCTAGTTGAGAAAATTTTAGATGCAGCTGGTCAAAAGGGAACCGGTCGCTGGACTGTGATGAATGCGCTGGAAATGGGTGTCGGCATTCCTACCATTACTGCCGCCGTCAATGCCCGAATTATGTCTTCAATCAAAGAAGAGCGAGTAGCGGCATCTACACAAATTAGCGGTCCCGATGGCAAGATTACTGAGAATACTACTCTGTGGATCAACAAGATTCGCGATGCGCTGTATTGTTCAAAAATCTGTTCCTATGCCCAGGGGATGGCGTTGTTGCGCAAGGCATCAGACAACTTTGGCTACGATCTAGACCTGGGTGAATGTGCTCGTATTTGGAAAGGTGGATGTATTATCCGAGCCAGATTCCTCAACAAGATCAAACAGGCCTTTAGTGAGAATCCTGAACTGCCTAACCTGCTGTTGGCTCCAGAATTTAAGCAAACAATTCTAGATCGACAGTCCGCTTGGCGAGATGTAGTGGCCATGGCCGCTCAGTACGGTGTACCTGTCCCGGCCTTTAGTGCATCGTTAGACTATTTTGATAGCTATCGACGTGCCCAGCTGCCTCAGAATCTCACCCAGGCCCAGCGCGATTATTTTGGTGCTCACACCTACCAGCGTCTGGATAAAGAAGGGACGTTCCATACCGAATGGACCAAAGAAACGGCAGCAGTCTAGGTCTCTACTTACGATTTAGGTAGCTAGTCAGACGAGTTAGTTTTATTTTAATAGAAGGCTCCATCGCTCAAGGTCGGTGGAGCCTTCTGTCTTCTTTGTCTGTATTCTCAAGCATTCAATCGCTCCCAAGCTATTGAATGTATACAGACTACTTGCATATCGAAATCGGTAAAACCATACATTATTGTATGTATTATAAGTTGTAGGTATCAAATCCTGAGTCGCCACTTACAACTGTTTGGTTTTCTGTAGCTATCGAAACATTTGGAATGAACGACAAGATCGAGTTATTTATTTCTTACTCACATAGAGATGAAGGGCTTCGGGACGAACTTGACACCCATCTTTCTACCTTAAAAGTAAAGGGCATCATCAGCACTTGGCACGATCGCCAGATACCAGCTGGCAGTGAATGGAGCGGTGATATAGATAGGAATCTGAAAAAGGCAGATATTATCCTGCTCTTAATTAGTCCTGACTTTATAGGCTCAGAATATTGTTGTGAGGTAGAACTTGCAGAGGCCATGAACAGACACAACAAAGGAGAAGCGATAGTTATTCCCATTATCCTAAGACCAACAGATTGGACTGATATGTCCTTTGGTAGGCTTCAGTCATTCCCAAAAGATGCTAAACCTGTTACTACATGGTCTAATCGAGATGCAGCGTTTAAGAATATAGCTGTAGGCATTAGGAAAGTAGTGAAGGAGTTACATAAAAAACGCCAAGTAACTATTAAGCAAAAAGAGCTGAATAAAGCTTTATATAAAGAAAAAGTAAAAGAGCTACTATTACGAGAAGGAAAAATAGGAATTATTGAGCGACGTACCCTCAATGAACTTCAAAATGAACTCAATTTGACTTCTGAAGAAGCTAAAGAAATTGAGAATGAGGCTTTCCTACCTATAGAAGAATACAATGAGAATGTTGCTCGTTATGAAGATACTCTACGCGATATTCTTCATGATGGAGAGGATTATCCTTTCAATGAGGCGATTAGAAATAGTTTACAAGGCCGACAGCATGACAGAGGAATTAAACCTCTAGATGCAAGAAAAGCTGAAATTAAGGTTCTTAGAGAATTTGGTATTAAACCTATTGAGGTTGAACAAGAACTTAAATCTGATGTTGTAAAGCATGAATTTTCATCCGAACCTGGACGCTCTTTTGATACTGAAGATCCTGACAAACAGCCCGTAACGGTTCGATCCGAGTCTAAGCTTTCTACTGAAGTTCTTGATCAGCAGCCTGTAGCAGCTCAAAGAAATAATAAAACTTGGTCAGTTTCATCTATTAAGTTGAAAAGAAAAGCTGCTGCAACTGCTTTTTGCGGAGCACTATTAGTTACCTGTGGTACCTTCGCATGGCTGAATTCTCAAAAAGAAGAAAGCTTTTCTAAAGAACTTGAAGCTAAGATTTCATCAGATCTTCTTAAGAATATAAGTTATGGAGAAAATTATCTTTTAGAGAATAGCGGCGATTCTAACTTTGAACCTGAAAAAAGAATTCGCAATGAAAACGAAAGACTTGATAGCGGCGACTTGTGTGGAGGTAAAAGCTACACTGTTGCTGTTCCAGTACCTGCTAGTGGGGAAGATCCTAATAAGCCTGCAGAAATGCTTCGTGGATTTGCTCAAGCTCAAAGTGAGGTCAATAATAAGTGTGGAATTAGAGGAAAAGGCTTGAGATTACTAATCGTTGATGATGCTGATGATCCTGATGTTACAAAAACTGTCAGTGAGAAAATTCTTGAACTCAAAAATGTTTTGGCTGTAGTAGGGCACTGGACAAGCAATGTTAGCTTAAAGGCAGCTGAAGTATACAAAGACAAGTTAGTGCTCGTCACACCAATCAGTATATTTGACGATCTGTTAACAGAAGACTACAGCTATGTCTTTCTGATGAATCCTACTAGTCAAAGAGGAGCAGAAGCATTGTCGCAATATCTCGTAGACAACAATTATAAGAGAGCCTCAATCATATACGCATCAGAGAATGCATATGCTCAAGAACTAGCTACAAATTTCAAGACTGAGTTCGAGAAAAGTGGCGAACTGGTACAGCAACCTATCCCTTTTGATTCTTTGGTGACGGACGAACTCTTAATTGAGGAGAATATAGCTGATCCCATCTTGCAGAATGTTAGTGAGGAAGATAGGGCCTTAGTTCTATTTCCATCCATTCGATCCACTAGAAAGGCTATCAGGCTGTTGGAATATATAGAAGCTGCAAGTCTGGCAGAGAATATTTCAGTCATTGGGGATATGGCAAATCTCTATACTGGAGATGTTCTGAAGACAAGCTCTGCTCTTGATATGGTTCTTGCTGTCTCTTGGCACTTTGATATCGATTCTGATTTGGCTTGTGCAGCACGCTCATACTGGGATGGAGGGAACATAAATTACGCAACCGCTATGTCTTACTACGCTCTGAAAGCTGTAGTTGAAGCTATGAATGAATCTAACTTTCCTCTCTTTCCATTTTTCAATTCTCCCAGTCGTTCTTCAATTCACGCATCACTTGGGTCAGGTATTAAGGTGGAATATGCCGGGAATGGCACTTTTAGTTTCGATAAAAGTACTGGTGCCTCGAACATACCTGTACAGCTTGTACAGATAAAGGACACTGAAGATATTTCAAGTCGAAAATCAAGATCTGGTTCGACTAATGGATTTGACTTTGTACCACTTGATCAAAACGGAGTACCGCTTTCCTATAAAGAGTGTGATACCTAATTGTGTATTAGAAGCTATAGATAAGGAGGTGTAAAGGAAGTGATTTTAAAGAACTTTTGTTGATTTATTTAAACTATACTGACCTCTCTTAGTAAAGATTTCGTGATTATCTTCTATTTGTGAATATTGCGTACGATCCAATAGCTGATAGATAGTGCCAGGATTGCGACGGCTAAGCCAATCAGGCTAACGCCTGTTACTTTTTCTAAGTCCAAGATAATAATCTTTCGAGCCACTGCTGTGAGAGAAGTGACAATCACTAGCTCAACTTGAACAACATGTTTTCTCAGATAGGCGGTGATATTCTCTAAAATCTCTAACGCGATCAGGACGCTGAGAAACAGACCAAAAATCTCACTGAGGGTATTTTTAAAAAAACCGGCGGGACTGGGCTCCAATAAAGCCACGGCTAGAAATCGCGCTAGGTCGACCATGACCACAAAGATCACGACAAGCATGGCAATAGATAGCAGCTTTGAGACAAGGGTTTCTATGCCACTAATGTTGTGCAGAAACCCTTCGGAACTCAACCAGTCCCATCGCTTGCTATTTTTATCGCGACTCATATCCGTTCTCCATACACAGCTCCCTTAGAAAAACTATACAGGTGAGCCGGAAGATGGTGGCGAGCCTCGATGGTTTGAAGCGCTATTCTCAAAACGTCTGGATATCTGAGTTAGAGCGAATGCCGTTGCTGATTTAAGGGATGCGCTAAGCAAGTGCCGGGCTCGTCTGATCGCGCAAGCGTCCTCGTACATAAGGACGCTTGTTAGCTAGCGGTTTTACATAAACCGACCAGCCATCTTGAGCATGTCGCCCATATCCACATCGCCATCGCCGTCGGTATCTAGAAAGGCATTGACCAATGGATTGCCCTGGGCTTGGGTACCGGTTTTGGCGGCACCCTGGTTGAGAAACTTCATCACAATAGGAATAACCATAGGCAGCATTGCCATGACCTGATTGGCATCGAGACCTGTTTTTTGAGCCACGACTGAGGCAATCTCATTTTGCTGAGTAGGGCTGAATAGTTTGGGTAGGACGCCCGCTCCGTCAGTGGTTCCCTGGTTGACGAGGTCAAGTACGGCGTCCATTCCCTGGTTTTGTTGTTTTTCCCGCAGGGCCGATTGGACATAGCCACCAACTACTGAGGCCGCCTGCTGTGTGGCTGAGCTGTTGGCGTTGTTGGCCTGAGCAACCTGCTGCGCCATCGATACAATTTGGCCAAGCTGACCAATGCTGGCTTCACGATTGGGGTCCTGAATGGCTCCCATTACTTGATCAAATATTCCCATAGGAATTTAAGGTGTCCTTGGTGAGCAACAATTAAACAGGTACTGGGTTAGCTGCGATCGCAGATTGAGCAGTGCTCTCATCCAAAATTGATTCGACAGCAAACCTAATACCTTAAGTATAGTAAGACGCTAGGCTAGGTCGAATGCAAACGAATTCCTATGAAGCGCCCTCTGTTTATTGCGATCGCAGTTCTAATTTTCCTAGGGTTGCTGCTGTGGCTAATAAGCACCCTCGGTACGCTGTACGCGGGGTTATCCACGCTGAATCCATGGTTAGCCCAGACGATCACTGTATTGGTAATGCTGCTAATGCTGGCCGCCGTTGGCGTCATTGCTTACTATGGTTGGCTGTTTCTGCGACCTCGCCGCTCTGCCCCGCCGCCGCTGCCAAAAACCACTGACGAAGCTGCCATGGCTCATCTACAAAGCCTTGACCAGCAGCTGAGCCAAATTGAAGATGAGGTGGCCAGACGGGCGCTGGTACAGCAGGCTAAAACTGTGACCCATGCGTTTGAGCAACAGCGGCTGCATTTAGTGATTGTGGGCAGCGGGTCGGTGGGTAAAACCTCGTTAGCCAATGCCCTGATGGGAGAAATCGCGGGTGAGACGGGGGTGATTAAAGGAACAACCGCCCAGCGCCAGGACTATCGAGTGGCGATTCCAGCGATTGATGGAGAAATTATTCTCAGCGATAGCCCTGGCCTACTGGATGTGGGGGCGGCAGACCGGCCCAGCCGGGAGCTGGCAACGGCGGCAGATTTACTGCTGTATGTGGTGGATAATGACCTGCATCGAGCCCAATATGAGATTTTGATGCAGCTGCTGGCGGTGGGAAAGCGTACGCTGGTGGTGCTCAATAAGATCGATCTCTATGCCGATGATGAAGTGCAGCAGCTGCTAGAAAGACTCAGACAACGAGTCGCACCGCAGGTGGACCCGAGAGATGTTGTTGCGATCGCAGCGCGTCCGGACCCCGCCCCCGACATCCAGCCCCTGATCGACCGCATTATTGCCATCCTGCGCGTTGAAGGTCGCGATTTAATCGCCAACAACATTTTGCTACAGTCCCAGCGTCTGAGCCTTGAAGTGCAGCAGGTTCTGATCCAGCAGCGGCAGCAGCAGGCCGATGCCATTATTGACCGCTATCAGTGGATTGGGGCGGGGGTTTTAGCGGCCACACCGCTGCCTGTGGTCGATATGCTGGCAACCGCTGCAATCAATGCCCAAATGGTGGTGGAACTGGGGCAGGTGTACGGTGTTGCCGTCAGCATTGAAGACGCTCGCACCCTGGCTCTGTCTTTAGCTAAAACCATGGGCAGTTTGGGGCTGGTTAAAGGGGCGCTTAAACTTTTAACGGTGGGCTTACAGGCCAATCTAGCCACCGCCGTTGCTGGAAAACTCATTCAGGGAGTCAGCGCCGCCTACCTGACTCGCATCGCCGGTAAAAGCTTTGTGGACTACTTTGCCAATCAGCAAGACTGGGGCGACGGTGGCATGCAGGCGGTGGTGGAAAAACACTATCAGCTCAATCGTCGTGAGCAAATTGTGCAGCAGTTTATTCAACAGGTTTTAGCTCATGACGTGGGTCAGCGTAAATCGTAGCGACGGGTGGTCTCTAGTGAAAATACTTGCTTAGATAGAGACGTGGCCGCTCCGGTCATGTGCATAGCCCCCCGATCCTATTTTTATGACTGTTAATAATGACCGGCAGAGTGAGCGACAGAGTGACTGGCAGAGTGACCGGCAGACATCTGCGATCGCAACTCGCACCCCTACCTTTTTGATTATCGGTGTGCAAAAAGCCGGGACTACCTCTATTTATAACTATCTGCAGCAGCATCCCCAGGTTTATATGAGTCCGGTCAAAGAGACCAACTTTTTTGAACGAGACTGGCAGCAGGCTCCGGTGGAGCGGCAGCGACGCAAAAAAAACGGCATCCTCACCTGGAATCAGTATCAGCAGCTGTTTACTGGGGCCACCGATACCCACCTAGCCCTGGGCGAGGCTTCGCCTAACTATATGTTTCACCATCAGTTTGCCGCAGAGGCGATCCATCGTCGTCTGCCTGAAGCTAAGCTGATTGCGGTCTTGCGGAATCCGGTACAGCGCGCCTGCTCGGATTATTTGATGAATCTGCGCGACGCGGTGGGCAAACAAACTCCCCTGGCAGAACAGGTACGCAGCCGGGGAGACTCATCCTATGTACTACTGAAAGGAAAATACTACGCGCAGCTGAAGCATTTTATCGACGTATTTGGTCGCGATCGGGTAGATGTGTTTTTGTACGACGATCTAAAACGCGACTCCCAAGGGTTTATGCAAAACCTGTACCGCTCCATTGGCGTAGATTCTGCCTTCGTTGCAGACACCGCAAAAAAAGCTCAAACTGCCAAAGTGCCCAAGAATCAGACGGTTAATCGGTTGCTCAAAACCCAAAATCCTATTCGTACGGCGGCTACTGGCGTGATGAAACTGATTCCAGCCCCCCTGAGACATCAGCTGCGCGATCGACTAATTGCCCTCAACTCCCAAGACAAACAGGAAGCAAAATTTACCCAGGAAGATACTATTCTGCTGCAGCAGTACTATCGTGAGGATTTGCTGCGGCTTCAGGATCTGCTGCAGCGCGATCTGTCTAGCTGGCTAAGTCAAGGCTAGGTGCTTAAAAGAGATAGGACTCAAAGAGCAGGCCCAGGGGAGCGGGTACCATTTCACCGCGAAAGTCGAGCAGCTGCACCAATAGCAAATAGGCGACGGCCAGCACCAGGGAAATGGCTCCAGTAATAATCGCAACAATTTTTGAACGATCCATAGGAAAAGAGGTAGTCTAACGTTTTGACAGGTAGTGTCAGCGGCTGCCGCTTGTTTTACTATACCGATTAGCCTTGCCCTCTCGCGAGCCCATGAACACTGTTTCTCCCACGGATGCCAACTCATCCGCCATTGTGCATCGCCCAGTCATTGTCAAAACCGAGAATCTGAGCAAAACGTATCGCATCGGGTTTTGGCTTAACCAGCGGGTGACGTCGCTCCAGAGCTGTTCTCTGGAGGTGTATCAGGGTGAAACGTTTGGGCTGCTCGGTCCCAACGGTGCCGGTAAAACAACGTTGCTAAAGCTGCTGCTGGGGATTATTCGTCCATCGGCAGGAACGGCCCAGCTGCTCAACCAGCCTGCGGGCGATCGCACCATTAAGCAGCAGGTGGGCTATCTGCCAGAAAATCCTTACTTCTATGACTATCTAACCGGCTGGGAATTTCTGACTTACTCGGCAGGGCTGTTTAATATTCCAGCCTCTATATATAAGGAGCGGATTCCTGAGCTGTTAGATATGGTGGGGCTGTCGCGGCAGACGGCGATTAAAAAACAGCTGCGTCAGTACTCTAAAGGAATGCTGCAGCGGGTGGGAATGGCCCAGGCGCTGATTAACGACCCGGCCATTATCTTTTTAGATGAACCCATGTCGGGGTTAGACCCGACCGGTCGCTACCAGGTGCGCGAGGTAATTTTGTCACTTAAAGACCAGGGTAAGACGATCTTTTTTAACAGTCATGTGCTGTCCGATGTGGAAGTGATTTGCGATCGCATCGCCATTCTCGACCAGGGCCAGCTGATCGCTCAGGGCAGTCTTTATGAGCTACTGGGCACGCCTGATGCCTACTTTGTCAAAGGTCAGGGAGGAAGCCTGGATGTTCTCAAAAAGTGGCTGCACAACCTCACCTTTGAAGGTGGCTACTGGCAAGGATATTTAGAGGGCAACCCCCATGACTTTATGGCGAGTGTACGGCTCATGAACGGTCAGCTCATTACTTTAGACCTCAGGCGAATTTCCTTAGAAGAGTTTTTTATCCAGGCGATTAGCCCGCGTCGTGATCCTGCCAACACCCGCTAAGATCGAAAAATTCGCTTCGAATCGATTTACTAGCATCAGATCGATCTAAAGTAGAAAACTTGTCAAGCATCTCTGAGCCGCTGCTATGGTCGAAGTTACCGCCCCCACCTTTTTTGATCGCTCCCACTGGGGCCGAATTTATGTCACTGGAGACGACCGACTGCGTTTTCTCCACAACCAAAGCACCAACGATTTTCAACAGCGTTTGCCTGGCCAGGGCTGTGACACGGTTTTTGTCAGTTCCACTGCCCGTACTCTAGATCTAGCCAGCGCCTATATCGACGACGAAGGTGTTTTATTGCTGGTCTCCCCCGGGATGTCTGCAGAACTAATATCCTGGATGGACCGCTATATCTTTTTTGCAGACAAAGTGACCCTCACCGACAAAACTGATGCCACCTTTGCCATCACCCTTTTAGGGGCCAAGGTCGACCAGCTATTGGCTCAAATGGGAGTCGATAGTCCTGATAACGTCCCGGGCAGCCATGTCCACGCGACCGTCCTCGACAGTGTGACCATTCAAGTTGCTAGGGGGACCGGGCTAGCAACACCGGGATACACCCTAATCGGCCCTAAAGAACACCACGCTGCCATACTGCAGTGGCTAAAGCAGCATCAGGTTGCCCAGATGTCAGCCGAGCAGTGGGAAATACACCGTATTCGTCAGGGACGCCCCATGCCTGGTCATGAGCTAACCGACCAGGAAAATCCCCTGGAGGCCGGGCTGTGGCAGACCATTTCCTTTGAAAAAGGCTGCTACATTGGCCAGGAGACCATTGCTCGACTCAATACCTATCAGGGTGTAAAGAAACAACTTTGGGGATTTCAGTTAGAAAAACCTGTCCTGGCTGGTGCCTCGCTGCAGTTAGACGGTAGTCAAGTTGGCAAGCTCACGAGTGTTGCCGTCGATGATGACGGGGTTTGGGGGTTGGGATATTTGCGTACTAAAGCCGGTGGTGCAGGATTAACCTTGGACGTAGAAGACACAACAGCCCGTGCTGTAGAGATTCCGTTTGTATCCCGTGGCTATCTAGACAGCGGATCTGAGGACAAGTAGTACAGCGTCTGCGCCAGCTTAATAACCCTTAAAAAAATCAATGGATAATATCGTTATTTCTTAATATTTTCTCAGGATTTTCCTTTCTTCGGAGGACATCTAATGGATACAATAAGTACAACGCTACGTTCGCTACTGAGTTTCTTTACGTTCTTAGGGTGAAAAGGCTGCTTTGCGGTGGGCACTCTGAAAATAAGGTGAGTGACTACTGTCAGAACAGTCCAGATTTTGACTCATGGTTTGTGGGTCTAGTCTGGCGTATCTAGGTTTGAAAAAAACTTTATTCCTTGAGGCTACCCTGGCATTGTGACTGGGATGGTCTGTTTTATGGAAACGCAGCAAATAACAACACTATTTAGAGGCTTTTATCATGGCGGCATCCTCCTGGAAATTAACCCTTGACCGAGCAGTTCGTTACGCTGTTAGCGATGGTCTAGCGTCGGTCAAATCCTACGTGTACGATCTGGAGTACACTCAGCGCCGCTCTACTCAGGAAATTGCAGCCTGGAACAACTACCTAAGAGAGCTAAGGGAGCTGCATCAGCTGTTGCTAACTCTGCCCAATCTGGAAAAGGCCGAGTGGCTCAGTGACGACCAGATCATTGGCGCGCCTACGTTTACCCCTTTTATGAGCGGTATCACGGATGCTAAAACCAACGTCCGTAAGGTGCATAGCTGGTTGTTCTCACTACTCCAGTCAGGCGATCTGGCCGCGTCTGCTGACCAGACGTCTGTTTCTTTGGAACAGGAATATTACACCCATCAGGTTGATCAGGTCCTCAAGCAGCTGCAGCTGTTGCCTGCACCTGGTAGCGATACCTGGTACACCAAGTATCAGCCTGTAGAAGCGGCTAAACCAGCGGTCGCTCAGCCGTCTTTGGCCGTTGCAGCTTAGACCTGTCACGTCCTAGGCTCTCGCACCGAGAATTGCACGCTCTAAGTTATTTGCTGCTTTAGAAAGGTGTTGACCAGCCGTAAGGCTGAGAGTCTCGACGAATGTTTTAAGGGGGGACTGCCCGTAGTGGCAGTTCCTTTTTTTTTAGGCGCTGCTGATCTTCGGGATGATTTCATCTGCAAGGTGCTGCTATAGCGCATTGCTAACAGATCGGTGCATCCCCTAAATCAGCAGCGGTGTTTTTTAGACGCTACATGGCTCTGGAGCCGCCACGTCCGTAAAGAGCTGCTTGCGATCGCGGATTTAGGGAATAGCCTGCTCTGTGGCCGCTGCCATTCCCAAGATCGGCAATGCCCCATTTTTTAATAGTTTCGATATACTGAATGCCTACCGATATTCCCTCCATCAGGTTGGCTTGAGGTCTAACCTGTCGAGATATCAGAAATTGCATGCTATCGCCTCGTATCTTGCTAGCGTATTGACCAGGACCCTGAAAGTTGTCTTCTCGCCCCCCTGCTGACTCTCTCGATAAGGAACCGCCCTCTCCGCCAGGCTCAGATTATGGTCCGCTGCTGATCACAATTTTGATGTTTTTGGGGGTGATTGGTGTCTTATTCTATGGCTCGCCCCACCAGCTACGCTGGCCCGCTTATTTGCCGCGGCTTAATCCGTCTCGCCTCTTACGACTGGGGGAAGCGAACTGGGTAAGCTCACCCTTGCCGCTGGCGATGACGGGCGGTGACCCCCATATTCGGGCGTTGATGCGCACCATCTCGGCTAGTGAATCCAATATGGATCGGCCGTATCATTTACTTTATGGCGGCCAAACTCTTCACGAACTCAACCAGCATCCGGATACCTGTATTCCCATTGAGGTGGGACCGAATGTGGGCGACTGTACCACGGCTGCCGGACGCTATCAGTTTTTGACCACTACCTGGCAGATACAGGCTCAGCAGTACCACCCGGATCCACCCAGCTGGCTTGAGTTTTGGCAAGTGTATGACTTCTCCCCGGAGGCCCAGGATATTGTTGTCTACCGTTGGCTATCGGATCCGGCTGCTTGGGGGACAGATATCAATCAGCAGCTCAAGGATGGAAACATTACTCAGGTATTGGAGCTGCTGTCTGGCACCTGGACCAGTCTTGGCTACGGTATTGAGACGAATTCCATGTCTAGCCAGCTGCCTGAGATTTATGCTGACATGCTGCAGGAAGAGCTGTCGGCTCTGTAGCTATGACTGGGCTTTCAGACGGTCGAGAGTCGATGGTCTACGGCTGCGATCGCGCTCTTGATCTGTTCTCGCTTTGAGCGGACCTGACCGGTGTGCAGTAGCGTTTTCGCATACTGCAGTCCCTCATCCAAGGTGCTAGCGGCGCCTGCTCGCCACAAGTAAAATCCGCCATTCCAAATAACCGATGGAGTTAGCTCTGTGGTCTCTGCGTCCAGCGTTTTCTCTAGTACTGAGGCAAAATCGCTATCTAACGCCGGGTCTACGCCTTCAAAGCCATACTCTCTTGGCTGTAGCAGCAGTCGTTCAAAAGTAGGTTTACCGTTTTCAATACGGCCTATGCCCACAATGGCCGTACGGCTGCGGGCCAGGTCACAGCTGCCTTCTATGCCCTTGATGGTGGTAAATGCATCGGTGTGTCGCAGCTCATATGTTTCTCGGGTGCGATCTTCGGTGGGGGGATGAACAAAGCTACTAATCACATGGTAGGGCCCCTCACAGGGAGCCCACATCAGTTCGACTGTCGCTAGGGTAGGCCGTTTACCAATTTGATCGCGATAAGGCACTAGCCCATGAGCTTCCGGAAAATGCTGGGGAATAAAAACAAATCCAACCCGAGTTTGGTCAAATATCTGCTGTGTTTGACTTAGGTTTAGCGATCGCCAGTCCAGGTTTAAATATTGCCAAACATCCACCAGCGGTAGCCCCATCTTGGTGGGCATTCGCTCACCCCCATGTAACAGCACCGGCACCCCTGCCGCTGCCAAAATCAGCGCTGTGATTGGGGTTACCGGCGCATGCCGCTGACGACCGTCGTAAGGCGCGTTGAGCACCATAGCGCGGTAGTTGGTGTCAGGTACCCGTAAACGGCCCCCCATCTGGTCGTAGCAATCGAGCATGCCCGCCAGCTCTGGAATGGTTGGCCGCTTGATCCGTTGAGCAATCATAAAAGCCCCAATTTGAGCCGGTGTTGCCGTTTGCTCAAGCATCATTTGAGTAGCGAGAGCAGATTCTTCTCGACTCAGATCCTTAGAGGTATGGGTGCCGCTACCGACTTTTTTCAAGAGGTCTCGAAAAATGTTGCTCATGGTGAGACTCAGGGATGGGGTGAGATACGAGAATAAAGTATTGAGGTCACTTAAAAGAGGTCGCTTAAAATTGGACAGGTTTAGACAGCTATCGAACTAGGGAGTCGTAAAAGACTAATTTAGGGTAATCAAACTAGGTAAATCATTAAACTTACTAAAACTGTCTTCCGCCAGCCGCTGGACTAGGTCGCAGAACTGTCGCACCGGGGGCAGCCGCAGCCGATCTTGGGTCGTTACCATAACAACTTGGCGAGTCAGAATCGGATCGGCGGTGCTGCGAACCGCTAAACCTGGGTCACGACGGCTTTCCGCTAGGGCCGACTGAGGCAGTAGCGCAATCATTTTGCCCTGACGGACAACGCCGCGAAACGCATCTAACGTGTTGAGTTCTAAAACCATTTTTAATTCTGTTTCTGGCACCTGAGACTGCACCAGCCGCTGCATCCCATAGCCATCTTTAAACACCACATGGGGATAGCGAGCGATTTCTGACCAGGGGGCCGGACTGTAGCTAGCTAGAGGATGGTCAGCTGCCATGAGCACTTCTACATGGTCTTCGTAGAGGGGGGTTACGGACATTTCCTGGGAGCTGGTGAGCATAGGATTGTGCATAACAATGGCAATATCCACCAGCCCGTCTCGCAGTACCTTGAGCGATCGATCGCTACCCAGGGCCGTTACCCGTAGCTGAACCTGGGGATAGCTTTGACAAAACTGGGTAATAATCGGGGGTAGAAAATGAGAGCACACCGACTGAATCCCGGCGACGCAAAGCTCTGGCTGTCGCCCTTCTAATAGGTCGGAAATTTCACTGGTGGCCTGTTTCCACTCCTGACAAATACGCCGGGCCCTAGGCAGCAGCCGCTCTCCGCCAATGGTGAGTTTGGCCTGGGCTGTCCGATGAAATAACGGCATCCCTAAATCGTCTTCTAGACCGCGAATCTGTCGGCTGACGGTGGATTGAGTCACACTACATCGACGGGCGGCGGCTTGAAAACTGCCGGTTTCAGCAATGGCTAAAAATGCTTGTAGCTGCTCTATGCGCATAGGTTGGCTGAGGACAAGGGGGGACCGCCAGTGGCTATAACCACTCTAGGCAGCCTCGACGACATGTTTAGTACCCGTGGCTACCAGCTGCGGGACAATTTGACAACATATTGGATGATATTGTCAAAGATTTTTGTCAGTAGCTGTCTTTAAGGGGGCCTGCACCCGTCAGGTTTACCAAAGATCGAGAACCGCCGTTGGCCGCTGTGGCAGCTGGCTGATATAACCCGTAACGCGGTTTAAACTTTGGTCGGGGTCCAATCGCTTCAAGGCAGCAATGGTATGGATCGTGACGGCATCAACGGGATGGTTGAGTAAAGGCAGCAGGGCCTCAAACGTTTGAGGCTGACCCAGTTTGGCCAATGCCATGATGCCAGCTTGGATAACGCTGACGGCTGGATGATTGTTGATGTGATCAAGTAAGACGGTGGTCACATCTGGGGCGATGTCGCCATCTTGCAAATCGCCCAGGACTCGAATAATAGCAATCTGTACTTGGGAACTATCCTGGCTAGACCGAGCGATCCGGTTAGCAGGGGCCGCCGTGGTCTGAGTTACCGTTGGGTCAAACTGCTGTAGAGCTTTGATCAGCAGCGTCAGTGCGGCGTCTCTGTCTGCGCGATCGCAATACCAGGCCAGGGCTCGAATAATGTCAACCTGCAAAACCATCGGGGTATGGGCCGAAAGCAGCACCTGCTGCAGCGCCGCCAGCGAGTCTCGGTGTCCCAAACGTCCCAGCGCCAGGGCTGTCTGACAGCTGACGCCCAAATCCATATCCCAAAGTAAGGGCTCAAGCTGACGGTTTAGCCGATGCTGCGCTTGCAAATCACTGCGGCGTCCTAGGGCCATCACAGCTGCTTTACGAACCGCCGCTGATGGATCGCCGATGGCCGCTAGCAGCACGGGCGTTACGGCCGCGTTATGAAAACTGCCCAGAGCGTCGATGGCATAGTAGCGCACCCTAGCATCTGGGTCGTTAGCGACGCCCGCCAGCACAGGGATAACGCCGGTCGTCCGTACCTGATTGAGGGCTTTGGCCGCTAGCAACCGCTGCTGGGGATTTTGCAATAGCTGGCTTAAGGCGTCAATGGCTAAAGGCCCCATCGCTGCCAGTGTTTCTATGGCAAAGGCGCTAATCTCAGCGGTTTGCTCGCTGGTGCGATGGTAGCGGGGGTTGTCGTCAATCTGAGCGGCGATGGCCGTAATCACCTCAGGTTCAGGAAAGCTACCCAGGGCGCGAATGGTAAACCAGTGAGTTTCAGCATCGGCGGTCGGGTCGCTTAGAAGTGTGAGCAGCGGTGCGATCGCATCTTTACCCTGTTTAAGAATCAGCTTTGAACTGTTCCATTTCTGTCCAAAGTCGCCTGTTCTAAAACCTTGCCAGGGATCCGTTCGTCTTAAGTCTGAGGCGTCTACTCCACCCTTTGCACTACGACCCGTTGATGATGGCATCTACGCTCTCCGTGGACGTTCTATGCCCATATTATTCCGTGAAAGCGATTGCCCACACCCAACAGCATGCATAAAACAGCAATCATAATGCGATAAGTGCATTATCCTGCCCCATCATTTGTCCGTCAGGTTTCCATAGGTGCCCGATGAGCGTTACAAAATTTGTGCATAGATGCTATGCGGAAAACGCAACAGATCTTTTGGAAAGGTGATTGCTGATACAAAAAGATAGATATTTTCTCAATACTCTAGTTTTAACTCGATAGCAAGCGAGCTAAATGAACTCCTGAAGCGGTTCCTTATAAGTGTGTCTAGCGGGGCAGAGCCATAGGGTCTTAGTGAATCCTGGGTCTTTGCTCCCGTTTTTTTTGCTTAAATTAGACAGACCGCCAAGGATGGCACTAGTGGCAATGATGCCCTAGGTATTTTGGGCATTGCTGATCTTTAAGATGGTTTTAGCTGTAAGGAACCGGTAAATGGCGGTTGCGACACATCGGCCCATCGGCTGCATCAGCGATAGCATATTTTGTATTAACCAGGTTGGGAGTGCTGCTGTGGTAACTGCATCCACTACTGAGAAAAAGGTAAAACTCAATAAGTTTGAAAAGTACAAAGCCGCCAAGGACGGTTTAGCAGTCAAGGATGAATTAGAGAAGTTTGCCAAAATGGGCTGGGAAGCCGTTGATGAGACCGATTTGACCCAGCGTCTCAAGTGGCTAGGCATTTTCTTCCGACCGGTTACTCCCGGTAAATTTATGCTGCGTCTGCGCATGCCCCACGGTCTGCTCACCTCTGAGCAGATGCGGGTATTGGCAGAAATTGTTCAACGCTATGGCGATGACGGCAGCGCCGATATTACGACGCGTCAAAATCTTCAGCTACGGGGTATTCACCTAGAAGATATCCCCGATATTTTCTCTCGTATGCATGCGGTGGGTCTTACCTCGGTGCAGTCGGGAATGGATAACGTGCGCAACATTACCGGTTCGCCAGTGGCCGGACTCGATGCCAATGAACTGATTGACACCCGAGAGCTGGTGCAGGCCGTTCAAGACATGATTACTAACGGCGGTGAAGGTAATTATGACTTTACGAATCTGCCGAGAAAATTCAACATTGCCCTTGAAGGTAGTACCGACAATTCAATTCACGCCGAGATTAACGATATTGCCTTTGTTCCTGCTTATAAAGATGGAGAGCTGGGCTTTAATACCTTAGTTGGCGGATTCTTTTCGTCAACTCGCTGTGCGGCGGCGATTCCCTTAGATGTCTGGGTGCCGCCTAACGAAGACGTGGTGGAGCTGTGTCGCGCCATTTTAACGGTCTATCGTGACCATGGTTCCCGAGGCAATCGCCAAAAAACTCGTCTTATGTGGCTGATTGACGAGTGGGGCGTTGAGACATTTCGCGCTGAAGTTGAAAAGAGCGTCGGTAAACCCCTGGCTACAGCTGCCGCTGAAGACGCCCTTGATTCTGACAAACGCGATCATGTGGGTGTCTTTCCCCAAAAGCAAGACGGTCTTAACTATGTGGGTTTACACGTTCCTGTTGGCCGGTTGCAAGCCAACCAAATGTACGATCTGGCCCAGCTTGCAGAAGTGTATGGCAGCAGCGATCTGCGTCTGACGGTGGAACAAAATGTAATTGTTGCCAACGTGCCTGACAACCGACTGGCCGCTTTTTTATCAGAGCCGATTGTTCAAACATTTCCGATTCAGCCCTCCTCTTTGGTGCGCTCTTTAGTGTCCTGTACCGGGGCCCAGTTTTGTAACTTTGCCCTGGTGGAAACAAAGATGCAGTCCCTGGCGCTGGCTCGCCGGTTAGATTCAGAGCTGGATATGCCTGAATCTGTGCGCATGCACTGGACCGGCTGTCCTAACTCCTGCGGTCAGCCCCAGGTTGCGCAAATTGGCATGATGGGTACCAAGGCCCGCAAAAACGGCAAAATGGTGCCAGCGGTCGATATTTACATGGGAGGTACCGTGGGTAAAGACGCTCACCTGGGCGAGCGGGTGATGCAAAAGGTGCCCTGTGATGAACTCCCCAGCGTTGTCCGTCAGCTGCTGGTCGAGAACTTTGGAGCCACGCTTAAACCCGGTGTTGTGATTGAGGATGCGGCTAGCGAGACCGCAGAGATCCCTGAAGCACCTAAGGTGAAAAAGCCAGCTGTTGTTGTCTTTTCTAAGTCTGGCAAGGAAATTAAGTGTGACGACAGTCAGTCGATTTTAGCGATCGCAGAAGACGCCGGACTAGAGATAGAAAGCAGCTGTCAGTCCGGCACCTGTGGCACCTGCAAACTGTCCCTAGTGGAGGGCAAGGTGCGCTACGAAGGCGACCCGGCGGCCTTGGAAGCTGGCGATAATGCCGTCCTAACCTGCATTGCTCATCCAGAAGGCCGTTTGGTGATTGACGTCTAGAGCGCAACTGCCTAGCAAACCTGACGAGTCTACTTAAAACTCCTTGATGGTCGTACCATCGAGGAGTTTTTGCGAGATCTAGGGCGGCGCTCGGCTGTCAATATGTAGATAGCGCATAAGAAACATGCACAAAAGTGATTGCTTTCAAGAAATAGTGAGAAATGTTACAGAATTGCCTCAAATACCCTGGGCATTATTGAGTCAATTCAACAAAACGCCTGGTAAATGTATAACCTGAAGTCCCTAATTTTGCCCGCTTTTATAGGTTTAACGGCGGGTGTTGCCCACGGCATCATCTCCCATCAGGCTAATCTCCCCATGTCTCTTACCGAGCAGCTGGTGAGCCCCTTTACCAGCCATGAAACCGTTAGCTATTCCTTCAAAGACTAAATTTTCATAAACAGTAGTGTTTGCTACAGAATAACTATGGGATGCTTAGACTGATGTGTCTTACAAGGGTACGTTTATGGCTTCCCAAACCCGCACGGTGTCTACTCAGGTTTCTAACCTAGATAGAACCCTAGCAGCTTCTTTAGCAGCGTTCTCGATGTTTGTAGTTGGTTACACCGCTGTTCGAGTTTTTCTGGCCCAGCCTGCTGCTAATGCACCAGTGACCACCGTGACACCTCACCAAGCAGCAATGTGGTCTGACGGTCTCGGTCGGTAATCTGCCGAGTTCTCTATACTTAAAGCTCTGTTAGAGCCTCTTCAGCGGCTAACAGAATCTTATTAAGGGCCCAGTTTCTCACATGCGAGAAACTGGGCCTTTGTTATTGGTGCTTGCTCTAGCAACCGCCCTCCATGATTTTGAGCGGCTTTTATGCAAAAAACAAACAAGAGCATGTAAAAAAAGAATCACTTTGAGCTAACGGTAGCGTAAAGCACACTTTTCATTGGTGCGCATCGATAATCTAACGCTATGGTGATTTTGTCCGATTGATATCGCGCGGCTAATATCAGCAAAACAACTTTTGTAAGTGTTTTTACGAGCTGAGTTATTTTGCTAGCGGTTCGAAAAATCAGGTCTTAATCTCTCGTCTGTTGCGCTACATTGCCCAGTCAATAACGATGGCTTTGTCTTTGACTGCAGCAGTTTCAGACTTCTCTTGGAGAATGTCTGAGAAAAAAGTGAAATGTTTATCTGTCCAGGAGAATATCACTGATGCTCGGAGAATTGTTGTCCTTCCGAGGACGTTACAAAATCCTCCATATGACTTGGTTCGCTTTTTTCCTGTCGTTTGTGGTTTGGTTTAACCTTGCCCCGTTTGCGACAGCGATCAGAGAGGACTTTGGTCTGGAGGTAGGTCAAATTCGTACTATCGCCATCTGTAATGTGGCCCTTACAGTTCCAGCTCGTGTCATTATCGGTATGCTGCTGGATAAATATGGCCCCCGCTTAACCTATTCATTGTTGCTGATTTACGCGTCTATCCCCTGCATTATTTTCGCCTCGGCTCAGAGCTTTAATCAGCTAGTTATTGGCCGTCTGCTGATGGGGATCGTAGGTGCTGGCTTTGTTATCGGTATTCGCATGACTGCCGAGTGGTTTCCTCCTAAAGAAATCGGTCTTGCTGAAGGTATTTACGGCGGCTGGGGGAACTTTGGGTCTGCCTTTTCTGCCTTTACCCTGGTTAGCTTTGCGACTGTCCTCAACTTTTTCCCAGGTTCTTTGCAAGTGGCCGATGGTCCGTTGCTAAACTGGCGTATTGTCATCGCTGCCACCGGCATTATTGCTGCTCTCTACGGCTGTCTGTATTACTTCAACGTAGAAGATACGCCTCCTGGTAAGGTTTACCAGCGTCCTCCTAGCACTCGCGGTATGGAAGTCACGACCGTAAGAGACTTCTGGGGACTGATGCTAATGAACCTGCCGTTGACCGGTATTTTAATCGTCTTGGCTTGGCGTCTTAAGAAAGTTGGTTTCTTGAATCCAAGTACATTTGGTATCGCCATTGTCTTCTTGATTGGTCTGTATCTCTTCCAGGCATATAACTGCTGGGCTGTGAACAAAGACCTGCTATCTGGTGCCAAGCGCTACCCGGCTGAAGACCGCTACAAGTTTAAGCAAGTTGCGATTCTTGAGCTGACTTACATTGTGAACTTTGGTTCTGAGCTGGCTGTGGTTTCCATGCTGCCTACTTTCTTTGAAGGCACCTTTGGTTTGAGCAAAGCCCTAGCTGGAATGTTGGGTGCTAGCTACGCCTTTATGAACCTGGTCGCTCGTCCTGGTGGCGGTTTAATTTCCGACAAGCTGGGCAGCCGTAAGTTGACTATGGGTATACTTACTCTCTGTATGGGTATTGGCTACCTGGTTATGAGTACTATTCCAGGGATTCGCGATTCTTTGGGCGGCGGCGGTGGCCTTATGGTCGGTCTAGCGGTCATCATGACCATGTGCTGTTCCTTCTTTGTGCAAGCTGGTGAAGGCTCTACCTTTGCGATTGTTCCTCTAGTCAAGCGGCGAGTGACCGGTCAGATTGCAGGTAACGTCGGTGCTTTTGGTAACGTTGGTGCTGTGGCCTACTTGACCCTATATAGCCTCTTACCCGAGGGCGATATTGGCAACATTCGTTTCTTCCAGACGTTGGGTATTGCATCGCTTATCGTTGCGTTCCTTTGCTTCTTTATCCTAGAAGAACCTCAGGGTTCCTTTGCTGAAGCCCATGAAGGTGAAGAAGAGATCGCTTCTCCTTCTGTACCCGATGGTACCTACGCTAGCTAGCTGGTTCCCTTGGGCAGATACAAAGATGTCATCGTTAGTGGTTGACCCAATAGCATTGGTATAAGAACACATATCAAGCAGCGTGTTAATCAGCTAGCAGCGACAGCAATGTCAACTCAACAGATTGGGGGGCGTTTAGCGCTCCCCTTTTCTGTATCAGACCCACAGCCACAACAGAAGTATCCTATTAAGAAAACCTAGGTGTGACACAGTTTAGAACCTTTGATTTATAGAATAAGATCATCTGAATTCCGGAGAGCTGGTTCGGCAGCAGCAGCTGACGTCATATTAAAGAGCAGGCGACGGCTAATGTTGAAAATTTCTACGGATGTGTTTGTAATATTAAGGTGTAGTCGGTTCTACGGCCCTTCATAGCTTTAGAGTGTCATTGTTTTAGTTAGCCATATTCTGATTAGACTATTTCGACAATCTGATTTTCTAAATCGATCTAAGACAGATTTTTTGTGGATGGAGGATGCGATCTATGGCCAATGCAGCGAAAACACTTTGCCCTTACTGTGGTGTAGGATGCGGTCTTGAGGTGCTCCCTCCAGCGCAGCCCGGTCGTGCAGTAAACCGTGACGAGCAGGGCAATCCAGTGTGGCAGGCTAGGGGCGATCGCAACCATCCATCCAGCAAAGGCCAGGTCTGTATTAAGGGCGGCACCATTGGCGACTCGCTTGACAAGGGAAGACTGCTACATCCCATGATGAGAGATTCGCTTGACCAGCCGCTACGGCAGGTTTCCTGGGATCAGGCTCTTGAGCGAATTGTTAGCGAGATCCGTAAGACCCTGGCTAATAAAGGTCCAGAAGGGATCGCCATGTACGGCTCAGGACAGTTTCAAACCGAAGACTATTACACGGCTCAAAAATTGTTAAAGGGCTGTCTGGGGACCAACAACTTTGATGCCAACTCGCGTCTGTGTATGTCATCGGCGGTGGCCGGATATATCCAAAGCTTTGGCTCCGATGGGCCTCCCTGCTGTTATGACGATTTAGAACAAACAGACTGTGCTTTTCTAATTGGGACCAACACTGCAGACTGTCATCCCATTGTATTTAACCGGCTGAAAAAGTATCACAAAAAGAATCGCAAGGTAAAAATGATCGTGGTGGACCCACGCTACACCGATACGGCTAAAGCCGCCGATCTGCACCTGGCGATTAAACCCGGAACCGACATTGCGTTGCTGAATGGCATCGCCCATCTGTTGCTTAAAAACGGTTGGATCGATCCAGGGTTTATAGAATCTTGTACCGATGGCTTTAGCGACTATGCCCAGGTGGTTAAAGGCTATCCTCCCGAACGGGTGACTGAGATTTGCGGGATTACTCTGGGTGAGCTGGCCAAAGCCGCAGAGTGGTGGGGGAAATCTCAGCGAGTTTTATCGCTGTGGTCCATGGGGGTGAACCAGTCCAGCGAGGGGACTGCCAAGTGTCGCACTATCATTAACCTGCATCTGATGACGGGCAATGTGGGTAAACCTGGAACCGGACCCTTTTCTCTGACCGGACAGCCCAATGCTATGGGAGGACGTGAGGCTGGCGGACTGGCCCATATTCTCCCCGGCTATCGGCTGGTAAAAAATGCAGAACATCGTCAGGCGGTAGAAAGCGTGTGGCAGCTGCCAGAAGGGAGTATCTCTCCGGTGCCGGGGCTGGCGGCCTGGGATATGATGCTGGCACTAGAGCGCGGCGACCTTGATGTGTTTTGGGTAGCGGCGACTAATCCGGCAGTGAGTATGCCCGATATTAAACGCACTCAGACTGCTCTACGAAAGTCTCCTTTTACCATTTGTCAGGACGCGTACTACCCAACCGAAACTGCCGCATTTGCCCATGTTGTTCTGCCAGCTACCCAATGGGGAGAGAAAGCAGGTGTGATGACCAATTCTGAGCGCGTTGTTACCTACTGCCCAGCCTTTCGTCATGCAGTGGGTGAGGCCCGAGCTGACTGGGAGATTTTTGCAGAAGTGGGTCGCCGTTTGGGATTTGAAAAACAGTTTACTCAGCGAACATCGGCAGAAGTGTATGACGAATTTGTCTCTTTAACGGCAGGACGGCTGTGTGAATCTACCGGACTGAGCCACAAACGACTGGCTGCAGGTCCGATCCAGTGGCCCTGCCCAGCCGGAGAGTCGGATGAGACTGCCCATGGCAAGCACGATAAGCGGCTGTACACAGACTACAGATTTGCAACACCCAATAAAAAAGCTAAATTCTGTGCGTTTCATATCAAAGGTCTTGCCGAGCCGCCCAATGAGAACTATCCCTTTGTGCTGACGACCGGTCGTCTCTATGGTCACTGGCATACTCAAAGCCGGACGGGACGGATTGAGCGTATTACCAAACGCTATCCGGAGCCGCTGCTGGAGGTAAATCCGCGCGACGCGCAGCTGCTAGAAGTCCAGTCGGATGAATGGGTGGAAGTGCGATCGCAGCGCGGCTCTGCTCAGCTAAAAGTTCTTGTTACTCAAAATATTACTCGCGGCACGGTCTTTATGCCGATGCACTGGGGCTTTCTCTGGGGCGACAACACTGAGGTCAATGCGCTCACCCATCCAGAGGTCTGTCCGATTTCGTTGGAGCCCGAGCTGAAAGCCTGTGCGGTGCAGGTGGTTGCGATCGCAGCACCCCAGATAGCTACCGAAGCCACCGTCAAATCCCGGTTCGAAGCCGCTCAGGCACTCGCGGTTAAACCTTCGGTAGAAGTCACGGTTTAGATTGTTGCAAAGAACGAGATATTAACGTAGAGCATTGGGTATTCAGACCCCCAAAGCCCCAAAAAATAAGGGCTTTGAGTTGTGGGTAGGATGCGATCTAATCTTTGAAAACGAGTTTGGTTCTGATTCCACCTCAGTTTGTGTGTGAGGATTTAATCAATGGTCTCCGTCCAT
>ERZ1740072.99-NODE-99-length-45512-cov-5.777526_pt1 | contig 45512 bp, 54 predicted proteins | sample MGYA00581733_ERZ1740072 | MGnify/ENA primary metagenome ERZ1740072 (study PRJEB43018, sample SAMN04849741) | marine metagenome | isolation source: floating plastic debris | place: Pacific Ocean | collected 2008-08-30 | study: EMG produced TPA metagenomics assembly...
ACTCAGGTGAGGCGTGGCCATCGGGAAGCCTTGAAGTTATTCTGGATCGGAGCGGTTCTGGTCAAATGACACCTGATCGCCTAACCACAATAGATCAGACGGATTTCAAACTGTACCGGCCCGCCACGGCCCAAGCGTTGGATGGCGGGTTGGATAGTCTGCGTGTGGATTTCAATCGCAACCTGCGCCCGAACGCTGGATATGCGGACAGCCCGACAAGCGGCACAAACGCGGCGGGAGCGCTTTTGCCAGCTTAGGGCGTCGCCACGCAACGCGCGCCTAGTTATCAAACTGTTAACCTGCCTGGAAATAGCGTTTTGCGGGATGGAACACTCGGAGGATCGGTAATGTCTTTAATCGTGGAAGACCCTATCTCGAAAAAGTTTGAGAGCGTCCTCGGTGAACTGCGCGAACTTATTGAGCGTGCTAACAACAGCCTCACCTTCAACAACTTGGCCCTTGCCGAACGCTACACCAAAGGTAAGCTGCGCATCGTAGTCCGTTTCTCTTGGGGACTTGGGGAGCAGGATTACTGTGCCTTCTTTCAAGTCAGCGACGCGCGCATCGGGCGCAAAAGTCATCGTTCCCTCAAGGATTGCGTCACCGGCAATAAAACCAACTCCAAAGCTTCGGTTTCCCACAACCCTTGCAGTGATCCTAGCGATCGCGGTTCCAACTGGTACGATCATTCGGTGTTTATCGAGGATGTCGAGTTGGTGGAGGTGCCACAGAACCTCGTTTTGAGTTCCTTGGTAGGGTTGGAGCGAGCGGGTAACCTCGACAGCGACATCAGGAGCGCCCTTTATTTTTTTAGTGGGGTCGGCTTTTCCCGTCTCAGGCTTCCGGTAGACTGGGAAGCTCGCTTTGCTCCGATCACCTCCGCCGAGTTCGACGCACTCGCACGCCACGAGGTCAAAAGCCGATCTGAGGTTGTGAATAGCGTCGCCGATGAGAACTCCGATCTCGGGCGGAACGGGGACGGCGCGAGTAACGACACGAGTATGGCATTGCCGTTCTTCGTTGTAATCACCCGGGACAACCAAATACGGGTCGGAGTGAAGATAGTCAGTGATAGCCCGATTGATATCAAGGATGTGGGATTTGGCCCTTTTGACCTTTAACGCCGCTCCGAAAAGCGGGTGGTCTGGGTCTGGCAGTTCGTTTTCGGTGGCTGTCATAGAGGCACACACTCATCTGAATTTTGTGCATTAGTCCGTTCTGAAAGCGATTCTGCAAGATTGAGGCAAGGCGTCCTTTCAGTGTTGTCTTTTGGCGGGCTGGTATTGGACCTGTGTTTCCGCGCCTGTTTCCGGGTCAGGAATCGTCACGATTCCTCCCGGCTTGAGCTTCTGGCGGCGCATCCAATCGACGACACCTTGGCGAGCCATCTGCTTTTCAGCTTCGGTCCCTGCCATCATGTCAAAGAATAACTGTGGTGCGCGCATGACCCGCCCCTTACTGAGTGAAAAGGTTGAAAGCGTGGGCGGCTTCGACCGCGCCCCATAGAGCGAGGGCCAAAAAGCCCCACTTGATCGCCTGATTTACAAAGCCGTCTTGCGACCAGATTACCATGACCCAGCCAAGAGCAGCGGTTGCGGCAAGTTCAAACATGATTGGTCCAATCTGTTAAGTTATCTTTTGGGCTTTGGTGGTGGCGGTGTGTTTGGGGCAGCGGCGACAATCCTATCGCGACCTGCCTCCTTTGCAAAAATTGCCCGACGCACGAACCAGAGGCCGATTTTGATCATCTGCCAACGCGAAAAGCACCACGTGAAATCGCGGGGTGGGTTCAGGTCTCGAATGTTCAAAGCATAGCGATACTTCGGATCACCGCCGCGATTGGTCATCTCCAACCTTGGCCCGTGGCGATCCCACAGAATCTTGTTTGTTTCCTGCATGTTTGGTCCTTACTGTGATCGCTCAATGAGATGGATGTTGGAGACGGGAACCACCTCTTGTTTGTAGGTGATCTTGCGCCGCCAGCTTGGATTTTCGTACTTCACCCGAACGGCCTTTTTTCGCGGATAGATTTTGGTCACCTCGCCTTGTCCGCGCAGGGTGCCATTGTCAGGCTGGAAGCTGACGATATCAAACTCACAAACCTCAAGTTGATCATCGTCTGGGTAGGTCAAGGACATCAGGCACCCACCGCTTCAAATGACCATTGCCGCGCCTCAATGCGTGTTAACCACTTGTCGGGCTTGCCTTCTTCCACAACGCTCTGGTCACGTTTTGCGCCCGCATAGTCTTGCCATGCGCCATTCATCACAGTGATCTCATCATCCTTGCCGTGCGGATGATAAATGCGCAGGCGGTATTCCTTCATGCTAGCCATTGTTCTGGTCCTTCTACATTTTAAATATCTTCAGTCTTGTTGACTTCAAACTATGGAACTTCTATCTGTAGTTCAAGGGCGGATGCCTGAGAAAGTTTAAGAAAGTGAAGATTGAAGTGGCAGCAATAGATAGAAATCGCATAACTGGCCGTGTGAAGCTTGGAATCGGCACAGAAAATCAGTTTGGCGCGCTCTATTCGGCGGGCGCTCAAGAGGTGCGTACCCATGATTGGGTGAAGCTGATGTTCAAGGATGATCCGGACCTGCTCTTGGTCGCGTTCCGGCCGGAAGACACCATCATTATGGTGCAGCCGAACCTTCTTTCATTCGATGAAATCAAGCGCATCACGTCGATGACGCAAGGCTTCTATGTGCCCGAGTGCGGTTCATTCAAGCTGGGCAGCGACAAGTCGATCCGGATGTTCCGCAAGCTGAAACCCAAGATCGATGGTGTGAAGCGCGGCGAGAACCGGGGCGGGCTGGTCAGGTATCCACAACCCACATCCGAGCAAATGAGGCGGATCGTGTCTTGGTGGCACGGGCCAGAAAAGCCCGGTCAGATCGCACAGAAGGTCAGTGATATGCTGGGCGCGGACGGCGAGGCGCAGTGGGTGCGCGACAAAGTAAAGAAGGCCACCGGGGCAGCCGCCCGCGACGCAGCATCCGACGCCAAACGGCCAGAGGATCAATGGGATTTTGGAGGGCAGGACTGATGGGTGTTAAGTCTATCGTGGATTACGATGCATGGAGGAAAGGATACGTGCCACCAAGTGAGCATGTTTTGATTGATGAGTTATCTTACCGAGGTGCCAAGGTGGTGCTGGCATCAACTGGCGGAGCATGTGATTTCTGGCTGGTGATCAAACAGGATCGCCCCCTATCGCGGAAGCAGCGAAAAGCTATGCTTACCCTTATCGAAATGGGGGTTGATGAACTGGATCACAAGGACGACGTCCACCCGCTGGCCGCATCTTCACATGGCACCGGGGAGCGGGACTGATGGGTGGCAAAGTAAGGCTTATCGCTGGCGATGTGGGCAGCATGATATTCGGTCTGGCCGCGTTCCACATGTGCCGCATTCTGCTTTGGCTAGCACCTCGAACAATCGTGGTGGCAAACGCCCACATTGCGACCTCTGCATCGACCGCAATTTTCGTGCCTGATCGAGCCGCGAAGTCCAGAGCCATATTTGTGCGGTGCCACGTTGATCTCACATCTCCACCCGACAATGGGGAGCCGTCCAATGTGCCCGACTAGAGAGCGGCTTGAATGGATCAAGGCTATGCGCGCCGCTGGTTTTGACGCCAAATGGATCGACACTTTTTGAGGAACCGAAACCATGAGCAAGACGATCGTCGCCGCCCGCCGCTACACGCTGGCAGAAGTAGATGCTTTGCGGGCCGCCGTTCGCAAGCGGCTTACCGTACTGACCCCTGTCAGCCTTGGAACCTCGGACCCAAGCGCTCCCAACGCGATCGGCTACACATCTCAGGCCCCGGACATGTTGATTGTCGAAGAGCATGTCCGCACGGCTATGATGGCGGGAATTGCGGCTGAGGAATATGCGGAGGAGCAGGGCTGATGTCTGAACCACGTGCCTACACCGCAGACGAAACGCGCGACATGATTTTGCAGCAGATCAAGGCAACCGTGCGCTATTGGGCGAACCTGCCAGAGGTGGACCAAGCGACGGGGCGCAAGCAAACCGTTGAGGATCGATGCGACGGGGTGGCCTTTTCCATCCTATCGATGCTTGACGGGGCGACCATGACGCTACCAGCCTTTGACCTTGTTCCGATGCCACATGATGAAGATCAAGCATTTCACAAAGCGAATGGTGAAAACTGGTTTGGGCCGGAAAGCAGGGTGTCCGACATGCTGCACGAACATTATTCTAACATTCGCTAAAGGAGTAAGTAAGTACATGATCGGTAAGCTCGGTTGCATCTCTATTGCAGCGTTGGTGGCGATTGGCGTGGGTGCGCTGAACATGATTCCAATGCTCACAACTGTTGGGCTCGCTGCCCTTGCCTTCTGCTTCGGCGTTTACTGTGGTCGCAACGGCCTCTGGGAGCAAGGTTGATGGCAAAGCGCCACTTGCCCTTCAACAACTACCTCTTGCCGACCTACAGGGTGCGGGAGGGGATCTATGAATCTTGCAACGGTTATAGTTGTCATCGTAAACGGGGATTCTTGGCCGAGCGAAGGGTTCTGTTGTTTTGGTGTATTTCGATTTGGTGGCCCCTAAGAGACGGTGACTGGCGTGACAGTGCCAGTTCAGCAAAGTCTGACATCGATCGCGATGCTGGATTGCGGCTTCCGCTTTCGGAACCTCAAGTTTTTAGAGTTCATTGAGGAGCCGACCAATGTGCCCGACTAAAGAACGACTTGAATGGATCAGGGCCATGTGCGCTGCTGGCTTTGACGCTAAATGGATCGATACCCTTTAAGGAGGCTTAGATGCTCGAGAGCATTTCCGACTTTTCGGCAAGTGCAATTCCTTACCTTACGATAGTTTTGGCAGCAATTACGGGTGCGGCTGCAGTTGAGCAATATCGAAGGATGCGGAGCGGTGCGCGGGTCCTCGCAGTTGGCCTTATCGCAAGCTCCTTTTCTATCGCCATGGCCTGCGTCGTAATCGCATCTAGATAGGCCGTGCCATCAAATGCGGTCAAAGTATTTGGGGGTAACTTGATCTAACGCCCCTGCCGAATTGGCGGGGGTAGGCGGTGCTACCAACACCGACTACCACGCAGCTAGCGTAAACACATGCTGCGCCGACGTACTAACCAGAAATCGTCGCCCGACTCTCGCGAGAGTGCGGGCGTTTTATTCTGGAAAATCTTATGGATACAATGAGAAAGGTGCCGCCTGCGGCACCAGTTGCTGCTTGGCAGGGCGGAAAGAAGGCTCTGCACCGTAGAATAATTGATCGGATCGATCGGATTCAGCATTCGGCTTACGTTGAGCCGTTTGTTGGCATGGGCGGTGTATTCTTGCGACGTGCATGGCAGCCCAAGAGTGAGGTTGCCAACGATAGAAACGGTGAAATCACGAACCTGTTCCGCATTTTGCAGCGCCACTATCCGCAGTTTTTGGAGGTGCTTCGGTTTCAAATTGCGTCTCGGCGTGAATTCGAAAGGCTGCGCAGTGTTGACCCGAAGGGGCTTACTGACCTGGAGCGGGCAGCTCGTTTTCTCTACCTGCAGCGATTGGCCTTTGGTGGACAGGTAGGGGGTGTATTTGGTGTATCTCCAGAGACTGGCGGACGGTTTTCTATGTCGCGCATCGAGCCGCTGCTAGATGCAGCTCATCATAGGTTGAGCGGTGTTACATTTGAAAACTTGGACTGGTCTGAAGTGCTAAAAAGGTACGATGGTAGCAGCACTCTGTTCTATCTCGATCCGCCATATTGGGGTGGCGAAACTGATTACGGCAAAGGCATGTTCGCAAGGGCTGACTTTGCTCGCATGAATGAGTGTCTGCGATCAATGAAGGGCGGGTTTCTATTGTCGATAAATGATGTTCCTGAAGTTCGAGAGATCTTCGATGGGTTTGACTTTGAAGAGGTGGGCCTCAAATACACCGTTTCGCGGGGGGCCTCGGTTAGCGCAAATGAGCTGATAATCAGCAACCGACCTAGATCAACTGGCTTGTTGTAGGGCCGTCAAGCCGATCTGAGAACTTCAAGCCGCTTGACCAGTTCGATCGACAACTCTCTGGCATCTTCAGTCTTGGGATTCTTGCGCGCGTCTTCGAGGTTTTTGCGTACCAATCTGGCATGTTCGAGTGCGGCGCTGATCGACATTTCTGTGTTCATTTTGCCTCCTACGTGACGATTCAATCGTAAGGGCTTGTGGCTGATTGTTGCGAACCAAACAAGAACGTGGGTTTGTCAGAATCTTGTCAGAAGCTGACAAAAACACACTAAAAACCAACGAAAACCAACGAAAACAGGTGCTTAGTCTTTTGGGTCAGGGCGCTAAAAAAAGTGGTTGTTATTCAGGGGTTTGGACCGTATTCAAGTCAGCGGAGACGTGGCCGAGTGGTCGAAGGCGCTCCCCTGCTAAGGGAGTAGGCGAGGAATCGTCTCGAGGGTTCGAATCCCTTCGTCTCCGCCACTTACCCTTGTTTTTATTGGGTAAATTTTGTAAGTCTTGACTGTACCCCACATTGTACCCCACATAGGAAAAGTGCTTCGAGTCTGAAACACATTCCTTAGGGCGGCAGAAAACTCAGCGTAACCGAGCGCCGATTACGAAACTTGAACTGCCAATTCGGATTGCTTGCATAGCTGCTCCTTTTATAGAGGGCTTCAAAATTATCCACGCCATGCTAAAATAACCATCTCCCCCCCCATCGCGGCCCAGGAGCAGTTCGCCTACCCCGATCCTGAGTTGCTGGGTGAGGTTGGTTCGTCTGGGTTTGGTGTTGAATGGCTGCAACGCGGGACAAAGCCGACCTTGATCTCAATCTCTCCAATATCCGCTTCTACTCAAACACCGATAAGGCAAGCCGGAAGACTGCGTTTGCTTCATTTGCAGCAGCACCATGCCTCTGCATGTTCATTATGCAAGCAATCTGCGCTTCAATATATAGAGCTGCCGTTTGGGTAGGGATGGCTAGTTTAAACTGACCGTTCACTTTCGCCCTATCAATCCATTTTGCGTAGGTCCCTATGGATAACTCTCGAAGTTCATCGACTTGCCCGCCGGTGAGTTCTCCTAGCTGAGCACGGCACTGACACAAATCAACAAATAGGCAACCGTTTGGCATGCCGTATTCTTGATGGTCCCGTAGGATGTACGTGGTCAGAGCTTCCAACGCAGTTTCAAAGGGTTGATCGACAGCCAACAATTCGTAGAGCGGTGCCATGGTCATCTGGTGATAGTCGACTAGCACCGCCTGTTTAAGCCCGTCTTCACTGCCAAACTCTTTGTAAAGCGATGGCTTGGACACGCCCGCGCGCTGACACACCGAGTTCAGCGACACCGCTGCTTGTCCATCCTGCCAGTAGGCCTGCATTGCCACACTCACTACATGGTCACGATCAAACGTCTTTGGCCGTCCTCGTGAGGGCTTTTTCTCACCTATATTCATTTTAATACCGTGTGGTTTTTTATAATTGACAGAGGGTGCACTCATATTTAATACCAATCGGTAATAAAAAACTCAACGAGGAAACATCATGAGCGAACTTTCGATCTCCGGCCTCGGACTTATCCTATGCCTTGCCCCGGCTATTGTTCATACCGTCGAGGTCTATAGGCCACTTTGGGCACGCTGGGTGGTCAACTGGGTCCTGCCGTTTTTCGGGCCCGGTTTGCCGCGCCCGTCCAAGGCACTGACCCATGATGACGAGATCGCCATGCTTGATGCCGCAATCACAGCCGCGCCTGCAGACAAGGCCCCGGCAGGTGCCGATTACATCTTCGTGATGCTGTTCGAACAACGTCAGGGCGCCTTGGCCTTCTTCTCTCTCGCCGCGGGCATCTTCTATGGTCTGAAACTGCCATTGGCCGATCGCCATACCCTGCATTTCGTGTTCGGGATCATGGCAGCCCTCTTCGTGCTGGTGAACGCTAACCACGCGGGTATTCCGGGACTTGGGCATCATCCCAGAGTTACGAGACACGGCCGCAATGTCGGCATCGTCTTTGGCGGGTTTTGGGCTGTCGTCGCTGCACTGAACTGGTTGGGGTTCACATACGCTTTGGCATAGGTTCAGCGGCACGCGCACTTTCTTCAGGAAAAAGCGGCCTTTCGAACTCTGTGCAGCATCAAGAAGTTTGGGCTCAAACTGGTCGTTCTCTGCTCCTGGCTCGTTTTACCGTTTTACGTACGAAAGCTACAAGGACGCCAAAACCGCATGCAATCGGCACAAGTGTTTCATTTCGAAATATACCGTGAGCAACTGATCTGTGCGATCAGAGTCATAAAAAATAGGGGGTTACCGGCTTTTTCTTCACAAACAAATTTTCATTCGTGAAGAAAAAAATAAAAATTAAAATCAGCCACTTAATTGATTCTTCTTTCTTGATTTTTGCCGCCTACACCCTCACGTTTTGAGCATGCCGCACAATTGCGGCAAATCGCCGGGCGGTTCTGGTGGCGGGTCCGACTCCCGCCTAACTTAAACGTCACGAGGTTAATAATGACTACAGAAAACACCTTAGCTCGGGCCAAGGTACTGGAGGAGTATCTGTACGAGCGGCGGGACGGGAATCCGACAAGTGTCCCGCGGGCCCATCTACGTTTCACTACCTAGTTAGACGCTGCAATTTTCTGTAGCCAGTGGTGAATGAAGCTTGCGATGGGTGCTGTAGGTTCTCGGAATACGCACCATCTCGCCCAAGGCGTTAGGACAGGATGGTGTTTTGAAAGGAATGGATCCTGGAAAGTACTCCAATTTCGAATCCGACACCTCCGTCGGACTTAGTCTGGTAGACCCAACGCCCTTTTTCTGTCCGTTGCCCACTTCATGATCGTCAGATCAAATGTCAGCGCCATCAATGACACACAAATCCCAAGAACAAAGTTTTTGCCGAGATCAGTTCCAGCCAGTGTGCGCTGCAATTCCTGTCCCAGATCCTGGGTGCCGATGAAGGCCGCGATGATCACCATGAAGAATGCGAACATGATCGCCTGATTGAAGCCAACTGCCATCGTGGGCAACGCCAGAGGCAGCTGTACTTTGAGCAGCTTTTGCATACGAGTGGCACCCGCCATATCTGCGGCTTCGGTCATTTCCGGCGGCACCGTACGTAGGCCCTCGATCGTGTAGCGGGTCAAGGGTACCATTGCAAAAATCAAGATCGACATCACAACTGACGTCGCGGTGATGCCAAACAGCATGATGGCAGGGATCAGGTAGATAAAGCTGGGAAAGGTCTGAGCCGTGTCACAAGCCAGCAGAACGCGTTGGGACCATTTTTCGGATCGTGCGGCGACGATACCCAGTGGCACGCCAACCAGAATTGCTAAGGTCACCGCAGAAATTACGGAATAGAGCGTGATAACTGATCTGTCCCACCATCCGGACAACGCTACCAGTCCAAAGAAAATGGCTGCATAGATCGCCGGGCGCTTTCCGCCAAGGGAAAGTGCAAAGGCCACAACCAGAAGGATGAACGCCGGCGTCGGGATCGACAGAAGGAAATCACGGAAAGGATTCAGAATCCAAACGTTCAACACGTAGCGGATGGTTTGCGTTGTATTTTGTACCGGGTCGAGGGCCAGGAACCCCTTGATCAGTGTGTCAATCTCTTTGCCCTGACTGAAATTCTGTTTCCGTCCGATTTCCGCGAAGACAGGAACAAACTGAGCCGCGATGCAGAAAAAGACAAAGACTGCGAAGCCGGTCAGTAAGAAAATATGCTTACGCCACCAAGGAGTGCCGCGCTCGAAGTGTTCGGGTTGTTTGACGACCCATGCCTTTGACATCCGATCAAGCATGACCGCGAGCAACACGATGGTCACTCCAATCTCGAACGAACGGCCCAGTTTGAAACTGCCCATCATCGCCAGCAGCTTGGCACCCAATCCCGGCATCCCGATAAAGGCCGTCAACACAACCATGGCCAAACACAGCATGATGACCTGGTTGACGCCCACCAGAATCTCGGTGCGAGCCGAAGGCAAATAGACATGGCGTAGCAGCTGCCACTTGGTGCAGCCGCTCATGTTGCCAGCCTCGACGACTTCAGGCGTGACTTTTTGCAAGCCAAGCGTCGTCATCAGGATCATCGGAGGAATAGCGTAGATTGTCGTCGCAACCGCACCAGCCGTCGGGCCAACCTTGAAAAAGATTACTGCCGGGAGAAGGTATGTAAAGAATGGCAGGGTTTGCAGCACTGATAGGATCGGTTTGATCACTTGGTTTACAGCTCTGTATTTCCAGGCAAGAATGCCAAGCCCCAGACCGATGAAGAAGGCCAGAGGAGCGGCAACCATCAGCCCCGCCAAGGAGACCAGTGCGCTGGGCCCTTGCCAGCTGAGCGCAGTCCAGATGAATCTCCCAGCGCCGAGCGCGGCCATGCGCCAGCCGCCAAGATAGTAGCCGATAACAGCTGCCACCCCAGCCACTGCCGTCCACGGGATCGGCCCGATGTGAGGCCAACGCCGCTTGCCGAACATCAGGTTTGCCGTCACATCCAACAACCACTCGAGCCCCTCCGTCAATGTCCGGGTCAGAGTCAGCAGGCCAAGATCGTCTTTCACAAAATTGAAGAACGCGTCGAGCCAAGCCGCAAATGGCGGGATCAATGCTTCGGGGATGCGATGCAGCGCGTCGGGCAAAAGCCCGCCATATTGCAATAGAGTCAAAGCCACTGCTACGGTCAGAATGACGGCAACCCATCTCCCCCGCGTCCACAGAGCGATGGTAGATATGTCTGTCTTTAGATTGTCGGCGATATCGGCCACTAGTTTGCCCCCAGAAGGATATCAAGAGCGGCTGTGCGGTCCATGCCGCCAACCACTTTGCCACTGGTTGCGACGGGGATAATAGCCCGAGAATCCTGGACCAACAGTCGTGCCAAGTCATGAACGGAAGCCGCCGTATCTACGGGCTCGCCCTCTCCGGTGTTGTCTGCGCGTGCTAATGCTCCTGCGCGCACCACGCGTGCCTTGTCGATGTCTTCAGTAAACTTGCGGACATATTCGGTTGCAGGGTGCAAAACGATTTGATCAGGGGTGTCGCATTGTTCGACGGCACCGTCCTTCATGATCGCAATGCGGTCTGCCAGGCGCAGCGCCTCGTCAAAGTCGTGGGTGATAAAGACGATGGTCTTGCCCAACATGCCCTGCAGACGCAAGAATTCGTCCTGCATCTCGCGTCGGATGAGGGGATCGAGTGCGGAAAACGGTTCATCCAGAAACCAGATGTCGGGCTCAATGGCGAGGCTCCGTGCAATGCCGACACGTTGTTGCTGGCCACCCGACAATTCGCGCGGGAAATACTCTTCGCGCCCTTCGAGACCGACCAGTTTGACAACTTCCAGCGCGCGTTCTCGGCGTGTGTGTTTGTCCTGCCCGCGCATCTCGAGGGGAAAGGCGACATTGTCCAGAACCGTGCGGTGCGGCAGCAGACCAAAGGACTGGAACACCATGCCCATTTTGCTGCGGCGCAACTCGACGAGTTCTTTTTCGGACAAAGACATCAAGTCCTGTCCTTCGACAGAGATTGATCCACCTGTGATGTCGTGAAGTCGGGAAAAACAGCGTACCAGCGTCGATTTTCCCGACCCGGAAAGGCCCATGATGACCAGCATCTCGCCCCGTGTGACATCAATCGTCACGTCCTTGACGCCAGCGATGTAACCATCCGCACGGATCTCATCAAAGCTGCGTCCGGTCGGCATTGATTTGAGGTATGCTTCCGGGTTGGACCCAAAAATTTTCCACGCGTTCTTGCAGGAAATCACGGTGTCAGCGGTCATGCTCTACTCGCTCCTTGTCGGATGGGGCACCGGGAAATTAACGCCCGCCCAGAGTGTAACGCCGGGCGGGCGAAAGTCTTGAACAGTTTCGTTTGAACCTTAGGAGGCCCAGCCCTGCCAAACGCCCGGGTTCGCTTCCAGCCATTCGGCCGCAGCTTCTTCGGGTTCCATTTCTTCTACGTCGACCAGCCGTGCCATTTCAGCGATCTGTGGGTTGGTGAACGAGATTTTTGTAAGCACATCATAAGCGGCTGGCCACTTGTCTTTCATGCCATCCCAGGCCGCTTTCTTGAGGTAACCGTCGGCAGGGTTGCCGCAGTCATAAAGCGCGTCTTTGTTCGGGCCTACGGCGGGGTCTTTGTCACAGCCATCAACCCACTCTGGGAACTCGACGAATTCGCCAGGCCAAACTGCTTCGGCAAAGTTGGGTGTCCAGTTGAACACAACGACCGGGCGCTTGTCCGCTTCTGCGGCACCGATTTCGGCCCAAAGAGCAGCCGCGGAACCTGCGTTCACAACCACAAAGTCCATGCCAAGCGCCTCAACGCGTTCCTGACCATGTTTCAGCCAGTCGACAGGACCGTCCAGATAACGGCCCTTGTCACCGGTTTCCGCGGTCGCGAATACGGCGGCGCAGTCATTCAGCGCTTCCCAGCTTGGCAGGCCAGGGCAGGCATCTTTGGTCCACATTGGGTACCACCAGTCCTCACGTGTTACTGCGTCGTGATCGCCCGCGTCGTGAAGGCCGCCCTTTTCCAGAGCTGCGCGGAAGGACGCGCCAAACGCACCTTCCCACACTTCAAGTTCCAGCGTCACGTCGCCAAGGCGCACCGACTCATACACCGCTTGGCTGTCTGTCGTGACGTATTCGACATTGTTGCCCATGGACTCAAAAATTTGACCGACGACATGGCTCATCACGATCTGCGATGACCAGTTGTGGATCGGGATCACGATTGGATCGCTGCTGTCTTCAGCCAGAAGCGTCATTGGCGCAAATGCCAACACGCCTGCCGTCAACGCTGTTGTAAACTTGTTCATTGATAGTCTCCCTAGTGGTGCGCCGCTGTTTCGCCGCTTGATCAACTTGAATGGTTTGCACGCACAGCGGGACATTTCGAATCCCGGATGCAGGCCAATTCTTGGTGATTTCAGTCTTGCATTATTTTCCTATCAATCAAGTTTTTTTCTTCATGAGTTGCGTTTGTGAACGCCAATTTGCTGAAAAAGGAGACAAGTATGTCCGATTTGAAAGTGGGAGTGTCGGGTATTGGAGTCAAAAATATATACAAATCAGTGTAGTTGGGAGTGGGAGGTCCGATTCCATGCGCTATTCCGGATTCAAGGTGATAAAAGAAGCACTGACCGGCCACAAAGGCTGGTTGCCGGCGTGGCGCGATCCAGAGCCCAAGGCGCACTATGACATCGTGATCATTGGCGGCGGTGGGCATGGGTTGGCCACGGCGCACTATCTTGCGTCGGTCTATGGTCAGCATCGCGTCGCGGTAGTCGAGAAGGGATGGATCGGTGGCGGCAATGTCGGGCGCAACACGACGATCATCCGCTCGAACTATCTTTTGGATGGAAATGAACCATTCTACGAGTTTTCCCTCAAGCTTTGGGAGGGGCTGGAACAGGACTTGAATTACAACGCCATGGTGTCCCAACGTGGCATCATGAATCTGATCCATTCGGACGCACAGCGAGATGCGTTCGTCCGACGTGGCAACGCGATGATCCTGAATGGTGCCGATGCCGAGTTGTTGTCAGAAGCACAGATCCGGCAGGAATATCCCTTCCTGAATTTTGACGACGCACGCTTTCCAATCAAAGGTGGATTAGCCCAACGGCGTGGTGGCACCGTTCGTCACGACGCTGTCGCCTGGGGGTATGCCCGCGCTGCCGACAGGCGGGGTGTAGACATCATCCAGAATTGCGAAGTCACGGGCTTTCGGGTCGAAAATGGCAAGTGTCTCGGCGTTGAAACGTCCAGGGGGTTCATCGGAGCGGGCCGGGTCGGTTGCGCCGTCGCGGGCAATTCCAGCCGCTTGATGGAAAAGGCCGGAATGCGACTGCCCATCGAATCTCACGTCCTACAAGCTTTCGTCACAGAAGGTCTGAAACCTGTCTTGCCCGGCGTCATCACCTTTGGAGCTGGCCACTTCTATGTTTCGCAATCCGACAAGGGCGGGTTGGTTTTTGGCGGCGACATCGACGGCTACAACTCTTATGCGCAACGCGGCAACCTACCGGTAGTCGAGGACGTGTGCGAGGGCGGCATGGCCATTATGCCAATGATTGGACGCGCTCGACTGTTACGCATGTGGGGCGGGATCATGGACATGAGCATGGATGGTTCGCCGATCATCGATCGCACGCACGTTGACGGGCTCTATTTCAATGGCGGCTGGTGCTATGGCGGATTTAAAGCAACGCCGGCTTCCGGCTATGCCTTCGCACACCTACTTGCACGAGATGAGCCGCATGAAACCGCGACCGCCTACCGTTTCGACCGCTTCCGCACCGGCCACATGATAGACGAAAAAGGGATGGGCAATCAGCCCAATCTGCACTGATCCCATGCCTCATCGCTCTCACGATATGCACTGCACCATGCCCACAAAAAGGGGCCAAAGATGATAATCAATCACCCTCTTCTTGGGCCTCGCGATAGCGCAGAATTTGTTTATCTTGGTACATCAAACTTGATGGACAGACCGGATCCCGAAACGGCCACGCCCGAAGATTGGCATGACTATGCCTATCTGCGCGACAACCCGGCTGGCCCGCATCGCGAGCTATGGTTTCACGAAGGAGGTGATCGGTCGATCCTGATCGTCACGCGCGACACTACCACGCACGAAATCTCGTCAGTGGAACTCGCCCGCAACCCGGGGGCGCAAGTATGACGCAGAAAAACAGGCTCATCGGTGGGCAGATTGACCGCAACGCCACACTGAACTTCACCTTCGATGGCAAGAACTACACGGGCCATCCCGGTGACACGTTGGCTTCGGCTCTTTTGGCCAACAACGTTCGCCTCATGGGGCGGTCATTCAAATATCACCGCCCGCGCGGTCCGCTAACGGCGGGATCCGAGGAGCCCAATGCAATTGTCGAACTGCGCAGTGGCGCCCGGCAGGAACCCAATACGCGCGCCACGACTGCGGAACTGTTTGACGGGCTGTCGGCCAAATCGCAAAATCGATGGCCAAGCCTTGCCTTCGATGCGATGGCGGTAAATGACCGGTTTTCCAACTTCCTGACGGCGGGTTTCTACTACAAAACATTCATGTGGCCCGCTGCGTTCTGGGAAAAGATTTACGAGCCCATCATTCGCAAGGCCGCTGGCCTCGGATCGCTTTCGATGCAAACTGACCCGGATGAATATGACAAGGGGTTCCGGCACTGCGATCTATTGATCATCGGCGCAGGCCCCGCTGGCCTGAACGCGGCCCTCATCGCGGGTCGATCTGGTGCCGAAGTGATCCTCGCAGACGAGGATTTTCGGATGGGTGGGCGCTTGAATGCTGAAACTTTCTCTGTCGCAGAATTGGAAGGGGCGGACTGGGCCGCACAAACCGCGGCCGAACTCTCTGCCATGCCCAATGTTCGTTTGATGCCTCGCACGACCGTTATCGGGGCCTTCGATCATGGTATCTATGGCGCAGTCGAGCGGATCACTGATCATCTGGCCGCATCACCAACCGGGAAGCCCCGTCAAATCCTCTGGCGCATCTATGCAAAACAGGCCGTGTTGTGCGCCGGTGCTACCGAACGTCCCATTGCCTTTGAAAACAATGACCGGCCCGGCATCATGCTGTCCGCATCGATGCGCGCTTACGCAAACCGATGGGCGACTACACCAGCGCAACGAGTCGCGATCTTTACTAATAACGACGATGGGCATCGGACCGCGCAGGACTTGCACGCAAAAGGCGTCAAGATTGCAGCCGTCATTGACACGCGCCCGGACGCTCCAAGCTCAATGGACTACGAGGTCCTGCAAGGTGCACAGGTGGCGGACACAAAGGGGCGTTTGGGCCTGACATTTGTCGAGGTTGTACGTGCTGATGGCACCAACCGGACCATTGAGTGCGGCGCGCTTGGCGTGTCGGGTGGGTGGAACCCAAACGTGCAGTTGACCTGTCATCAGCGCGGTCGACCGATCTGGAAAGAGGGACTGGCCGCTTTCGTTCCCGGCGGTACGTTACCGTCAGGTATGTCTGTGGCCGGAGCGGCGGTTGGTACGTTCACCACTCATGGCGCGCTCAAGTCCGGTGCAGATGCTGTGCGCAAGGCATTGGGCCTCAAGGGCCGCGCACCGGCTGTTCCGGAAGCTGAAGATGCGCCCGTCAACCAGACACCGTTCTGGTACGTCACGGGTTGTTCCCGTGCGTGGCTCGACCAGCAGAACGACGTCACGGTCAAGGATGTGAAGTTGAGCCATCAGGAAGGCTTCCGCTCGGTTGAACACCTCAAGCGCTATACAACACTAGGCATGGCCACGGATCAGGGTAAGACATCGAACATGGGTGGCCTCGCCATCATGGCCGAGCTTGCAGGCAAGTCGATCCCGGAGGTCGGCACGACGATCTTTCGCCCGCCGTACACGCCGACGGCCATTGGCACGCTTGCGGGCCGTATGCGGGGCAAGGAATTCCATCCGACCCGCCTGACTCCTTCACATTTCTGGGCCAAGGAACGTGGCGCAGTTTTTGTGGAGGTCGGAAACTGGCTGCGCGCACAGTGGTTTCCGCTGCCCGGCGAAACTCACTGGAGGCAGTCGGTGGACCGCGAAGTCTTGGCCACCCGCTCTTCAGTTGGCGTGTGTGACTGCACCACATTGGGAAAGATCGACGTGCAGGGCACGGATGCGGCGATTTTCCTAAACAAGGTTTATTGCAATGGTTTCGCCAAGCTGGCCGTCGGCAAAACTCGCTATGGATTGATGTTGCGTGAAGACGGGATCGCGCTTGATGACGGCACTGCCGCACGTCTTGCCGAGGATCAGTTTGTTGTGACGACCACGACCGCCAATGCAGCACGGGTCTATCAACACATGGAGTTCGTCCGCCAATGCCTGATGCCGCAGGCAGATGTGCAATTGATTTCGACGACCGAAGCTTGGGCCCAATACGCTGTCGCGGGACCCAATTCGCGCAAGTTGCTGCAAAAGATTGTGGATGCCGAATTCGATATCTCGAACGAAGGGTTTCCCTTCATGGCCTGTGCCAACATCACCGTCTGTGGCGGTCTGCGCGCCCGGCTTTTTCGCATATCGTTTTCGGGCGAACTTGCCTTCGAAATTGCGGTGCCGTCCCGCTATGGTGATGCGTTGATGCGCAAGCTGATGGCGGAGGGTGAAGAATTCGATGTCACCCCATACGGCACCGAAGCGCTTGGTGTTATGCGCATCGAAAAGGGGCACGCGGCAGGTAATGAGCTCAACGGCACGACGACAGCGCTAAACCTTGGGATGGGGCGCATGGTATCCAAGGCCAAAGATAGCATCGGCTCAAAACTCGCAGAACGGCCTGGCCTGAATGAACCTGACGCTTTGATGCAGATCGGCCTGCGCCCGGTGAACAGGGACGATAAAGTAACTGCCGGTGGCCACTTGATGAACGCACTCGGGCCAGTTGATGCTGCACACGCCCAAGCCTACGTTACCTCTGCCGCCTTTTCTCCGACGCTGGGCTGCATGATCGGTCTGGGTTTTCTCAAGGATGGCGGCAATCGCAACGGCGAAAAACTGCGGCTTGTCTCACCCGTCACCGATCTGACAGTCGAGGTCGAAGTCGTATCAGCCCATTTTGTTGATCCTGAAGGAGAGCGTGTCCGTGCATGATCTGACAGCCATCACTGCACTTGGAGGTATAGCTCCTCAAGTCGACACCGTCGGCGAGGTGACACTGAGCGAAGTACCGGATGTTGCCCTCGCCTCAGTCGCGGCACGTCTCCGAAAGGAAAGTACCTGTGCTGCTCAACTGAAAGCGTTGTTGGGTGGGCCGCCACCGCAAGCGGGGCGGGCCAAACTTGGGGAGCCCTACGCTGCCGTTTGGTTGGGCCCGGATCAATGGATGCTTAGCGCTCGTTTTGAAACTCATCAAGACATCGCAGCACAGGTTAAAACAAAACTTGGCGACACGGCCTCGGTCACGGAACAGACCGATGCGTGGTGTTGCTTTGACTTGACCGGACCGAATGTTCGCGCTGTACTTGAGCTGCTCTGCAACATTGATCTGCTTCGGTTCGAGACGGGGCACGCCACGCGGACCTCCATTCATCATCTGGGATGTTTGGTAGTGTGTTTGGATAAAGGTCAATCGGTGCGCATCCTTGGCCCGCGCGCTTCCGCTGGGTCTTTGCACCACGCGATCACCACAGCGATGGCCTCCGCCCTTTAGGCCGGCGGCAGTGGGACGTCACCTTGAACGCGAAATGAATTGATCTGTTTGCGGTCTTCTTGAGGGCTCACTCCAAATGCGTTCCGGTAATGGGTCAGCAAAGGGGTGGCCGACGTATAACCAACGGCCTGCGCAATGCTTTGCATGCTTTGCTTGGAATACAGGACCAACTGGCGCGCGGCCTTCATCCTTATACTACGATAGTAATGGGTTGGGCTTTGACCCGTCGCCTTTTTGAAGGCGCGCTCGATCTGGCGCGGTGTAACGTTCACCGCGCGCGCCACGTCGGCTACCGAAATTGGATGTTCGACATGATCGGCAAATAGGGCGGCGGCTCTTGCTACAAGTTTGGGCAAGTCAGGTTCGGCAGTTGGGCGCATCGGAACTCGCTGCCGAACGCCTTCACCACGCATGGTTGGATGTTGAAACCAGCAGGCAACCTCATGCGCGATGTCAGCACCCAGACGGTCTTCAATCAACCGCAAGGCCAAATCGAACGCGGACGCCGCCCCCGACGCCGTATACCGGCGGCCATCCATGGCAATGACATCGTCTGTCATGTCAATATCGGGAAAGGCACTGCGAAACGCAGCCTCATAACACCAATGCACTGAGCAGAAATATCCATCCATCACACCAGAGCGGACAAGAGGAAACACACCTCCGCTGATCGCCCCGAGGATGACGCCATGGCGATCCAAACGGCGCAGCGTGCCATTAGACTGTTTTTCGTTCTCAAAGACGCTTGTGGGTGCGCCCAAGAGAAAGAGCATTTCCACGGTCGTGACATTTTCCAGTTTTGCGTCTGGCTCAAAGACGACGCGCGCACTGGATGTTGTTCGAGCGCCAGACTCCGAGATGACCTGCCAATCAAAGACATGCATGCCCGCAATCTCGTTTGCAGCACGCAAGGGTTCGATGATCGATGTCAAACATGCCATCGGAAAACCTGGAAAGATCAGAAAGCCGAGCTGGATTTTTTTACTGTCGTTCAACTTTTGCGTTCTCTTGGGAAAAACTTGGCCTATGGTAGTGCAATACAATCTGAGAACCGAATTGTTTAGCGGTATAGGACCCCATAAAAGGCAGGCGTCGTGAACATTGAAAAAGTAGATGTCGAAATGGTCAGTAAACTCACCCAAGATCCACATCGGACGCGCGAAGGTGAACGGGAGAAAGTTCTGGAAGTGGCTATTGGCCGCGAGGTGCGCGCATTTCGCCGCCAACAGGAAATCACCGTTGCTGAGTTGGCCCAGATCACGGGGCTGTCCATCGGGATGCTATCCAAAATTGAGAACGGCAACACGTCTCCGTCTCTGACGACGCTTCAGTTGCTGGCGAATGCACTGTCAGTGCCGTTGACCAGCTTTTTCCGCCGGTTCGAGGAAAGCCGCCAGGCGGTTCACACGAAATCGGGTGAAGGGGTTGCGATCGATCGCGAAGGTACGCGCGCAAATCACCAGTACAACCTGCTCGGCCATATCGGATCGAACGCATCGGGCGTGATGGTCGAACCGTACCTGATTACACTGACGGCAGAATCCGACGTTTTCCCAGCGTTCCAGCATGGTGGGATAGAAACGATCTACATGCTCGAAGGTGCGGTTGATTATCGACACGGCGAAGATGTGTATTCACTCAAATCCGGCGACACTTTGTTCTTCGACGCGGATGCGCCGCACGGGCCCGAAAAGCTGGTGCAACTGCCTGCGCGTTACCTGTCGATTATCAGCTACCCACAGAACACCTGATCATTTGGACAGCTGCGGCTCGGTTTCAAAGTCGGGCCAGACGCCGGGCGATGTCGGCTGCCCGTCGTCGAATTGCGACAGGTAATCCAACATCATAGGCCGGTTGTCGATGAACCCCTTATATGTCGCAAGCTCATCGGGCAGATCGCGCACAACGCGGTGCAGGCGGCGGCCCCATTTGGGCATTGTCATCAGATCTTGAAAACTACACAGGTAGCAGCGGATCGGAAAAACCAGCCCGTTTGAGCGAGGCAATCTGAAGAATGTCTGCAACTCGACCCGCAAATGTTGTTTGGCGCCAATATTTTCAGGGGTTAGGGTGGTCTTCTGGATTCCCCACTTGTGGTAATTTTCGGGGCTGGTGTCCAACAGCGGGTTAACTGTCATCGTCCAGTTCAGGCGGCGGGCAGGGGCTCCTTGCTGAATATTCAGCAAGAATTTCAGGGCACGAACAAAGATACCCTTTTCGTGGGCCAGCGGGACAGGCGCGTGCCATTCGAAAAAGTTCATGCCGATGTCGAAATCAAGGCTCCAGTCGGCTTGCGTTGTGACCATTCCTGCATCCATCCACAGGTTGTTGTCGCGCTGATCCAGCACGCAGAAGTCCCCTTGGGTCTGGCGGGTGATATATTCCATCGGGCCATAGGGCAGGGTGGTTTCGTCTAGGAAGGTGAATGTGTCATCGATGTCCAGTGGTTTGTTGACCCAGCGCCAAGTGTCCCCGTCGCGGTGCAATTCGAACAAATCGGGATAGTCCTCGGACTTAGAAACCATGATCAATTCCAGCAAGTCCCACCCTGCGAGTGTCATGTGCGGCAGAGACTGACAACGCAGCGGATCGTCCGCCAGCACCATCGCGCGGTCGCGCATCTCTGACACATAATGCTCGTCCACATCGAACCTTTTCTCATAGACCGACCCTTCGGGCCCGCCGCGGTGCTGCTCCATGTTGACGGCATACATGTAACTGTCTTCGTGGAACGGAAACGGGAACCGTTTGATGGCCCAATCAGAGTTATGGAACGAGTAGTCGTCGCGAAAAGTCTCGTCGTTGAATTGAATGGTCATCTTATCTGTCCAACTCCAATGAGGTGCCGACGAAACGGCTTACACAAGGCATGATTTTCTTGCCGCTGGCGTGCTCTGAATCGTCAAGCCAGTGGTCCCGGTGCACGAAATCGCCCGCATGAGAGACGACATCCGTTTCACATTGTCCGCATGATCCACCGCGGCAAAGGAATGGGGCTTCGACGCCCGCTCGTTCGATAGCTTCCAAAAGGCTTTCGTGTTCGCCGACGGTGATCGTCTTGTCAGACTTGCACAGTCGCACTTCAAAGGGCACGCCGGGTTCAGGGGCAAGGAATTCTTCAGAATGAACGTGGGCATCTGGCCACCCTAAGGCACTGGCTGTTGCATGTATCCAGTTGATCATACCCTTGGGACCACAGACATAGGCATGCGTGCCCAAAGGCTGCCCATCCAGTAGGTTTTCAAGTTCGATCCGCTGGGACTGGTCGTCGTAATAGACATGCACTTTGTTGGGGTGCTTGTAAGTCAACTGCTCCACATAGGTTCCAAGCGCCTCTGTGCGGCAGGCATAGTGCAATTCCCACGCGCCGCCCGACCGCTCAAGCTGTGCGATCATCGACATAAAGGGTGTGATCCCAATGCCGCCTGCAAAGAACAAGTGCTTGCGTGCGCGCAGATCGAGCGAGAACAGGTTCACTGGATAGGTGATTGTCATTTCGTCACCAACCGACACGTTGCGGTGCATGAACAGCGACCCGCCACGTCCTTCGTCGTCTCGGCGCACGGATATGGCATAAGTGTTTAAGTCAGCCGGGTCCGACATCAGTGAATATGGATTCAGACGGGACCGATCATTGTCATCCATTGTGACAACCGTGTGTGCACCGCCAGAGAAGGGTGGAAATTGTGTGCCATCACGGCGCTTGAACTCGACCCGCGTCACCAGTTCGTTCAGCGGTACAACAGCCGACACAACCACGTCGATTTTTTCAGCGCCTGGCTTTGCTTTTTGTGGGGCTGCACTCATTCGTAAATCCCCTTTGGTGCGGGCACGTTGCCCGGATCTTCGGCGTCGATGCATACGCCCTGATAGGCGGCGAGGCGGCGCGAATAGTGATCCCGCACAAACAGGTTCAATCCGCAATGGCTGCATACGAACGGGTCGGTCTCCACATCCTCGGTCACGCCCTTGCAATGGACACATTGCATCCGACGCGCGACCGATCCGCGGTGTTCTGTCTGAATGGCTGTGTGAGGAATGCCCGCCTTCATCGCCTCGTTTTGGGCCTGACCCATCAGTCCCTCTGTGCCGCTTAGGTAAACCTGCAAGCCCATATGTGCATCCTGCAAGACACGTCGGATGCGAGAGACCGCGGCGGCATAGCTAGGACCTTCGTAGAATTGTGCTGGGTTTAAGTCACGCAATTGGTCGGCCAACTGTGTCCCGCGTGGGATGTAGATAATATGGGTTTTAGCCATCAAATCAGGCGTGGCGATGCCAAGGATCGCCTCGGCCCCCTCACCATCGGCAATCATTAGGTGTCCCTTGCCCGGGCGCGCCTCAAGCGTTCCGTAAACCGGGCGGCTTTTGATCGACGGGGGGAATTCGAATTTCGACATGGATGTCCTCGTCACATGAAAAGGGCGCGAATGGGGTTTGCCCACCGCGCCCCCGTCGATCAGCCCTTGGCGGTGCGGATCGACTTGTCTTTGTCATAAAACGGCATTTCTTCGGCCGTCGCGGCCAACTCTGTACCGTCCGGTTGAACGACGGTCAGCTTGGTGCCAGGGCTTGCCACAGATGGGTCCAGCCGCGCAATGGCGACGGAATAACCGTTCAGTTCGGACGACAAGCCATAGGTGATTACGCCCACATCCTTGCCGTCGTGATGCACGCGGGCGAACATTTCCATCTGATCCATGGCGTCGCCTGATAGCTGCACGCCGTAGATTTTGAAACGTTCCTTACCTCGCATCGCATAGTGGTTCTCGGATCCGATAAAGCCCGTTTTGTCCGGTGAAACGGTGAAGTCGAGGCCCAATTCCCACAGGCTGTCGCCAGCTGGAGTGCCGTCTGCAAACGGGAACGTTTCGGAATTGTCACCGGGATAGAACAGCAGATAGCTTTCGATCCGCAGCATATCGAGGGTGGAGAACTGCGTTGGGCGCACATCGTCGCCGCCTGCCGCCAGTACATTGTCCCAAATGTGAACAGCATCCTTGGCGCGGCAGAAGATTTCATACCCTCGTTCGCCTGTGTAACCGGTGCGCGAGATCATCACATCGCGCCCGTACAAGCGCGTCTGCATAATCCCGAAATAGGCCAGGTCGCGGATTGCGGGGATATCCTTGGCCAGAATGTCGACTGCCTTGGGCCCTTGCAACGACATGTCATGCAAGTCGTCATCCATGATGACCGAACAGTTCTTGGCAGCAGCTACCGTTGTAAGCTGCTCCATACCGATGCCGGTACCATGCACCACCAGCCAGGAGTTGACGGCGAGATGGTAGATCACGCAGTCGTCCACAAACAAGCCGCGATCATCAAGCATGCAGGCGTAAACAGCACGGCCCGGCGCAATTTTTTCGACATTACGGGTTGTGACGCGGTCGATGACATACGCGGCGTCCTCGCCCACGACATGCACTTTCTTCAGACCTGACACGTCCATGAGGCCGGCTTTGGTGCGGATTGCTTCATAGTCGGCCTTGGCGCGCTCTGGCGTGTTGTCATAGAACCACGCCGTTCCCATACCATTCCAGTCTTCAAGTTCGCCGCCGATTTCAGCGTGACGTCCCGCGAGGGCGGAGTTTCTCCATAGAATGGCCATGGTGTTTTTCCCTGTTCGTTATGAGTCTTGTTGAGCAGTATTGAGCAACAGTGCATTGCAAAAAGCAAGAATGCGGTGCAACTTTTTTTCCTGCTGGGCAAATATTTGATGCAAAAAAGGGCGACCAATGGCCGCCCCTTCTTGTTGTTCGAAATTTACTTTTCGAATTGTTTGGTCTTGGCGCTTTCGGTCTTCTGACCGAACAGCAACACCGCGACACAGATCCCGGCTGCAATCAGGGTGTACAGGCCCGGCATCGCGCTGCCCCAACCCATGAACATTGCCCCGTCGACAACCGACCAGCTCGCTTCGTCATATGGAAAACCCATGATTTCTTCCTCTCTGTTCGATTACTCGCCCGGCGCCAGATTGACGCCAGGTGCGGGGATACCTTCAGGGTAGCCTTCGGCGGGGACCTTAACCATGTCCATACCAGCGATCTCTGCGCCTTCAGGGATGCGCAACATGCCCATCATCTTCAGGACGTAAGAGACCGCGTATCCAGGGACGAAACCCAATAGGAAAAACACGACCGCACCGATGATCTGACCAATCAGGCTAATCGTCGGTACTTCGCCCGCAGCGCCTTGCAGCGACGGATACCCAGCACCGAAGATCCCAAGCAGGACCACACCGTATAGGCCGATAGTGCCGTGAACCGTGACTGCGCCGACAGCATCGTCGATGCCGCGGTTTTCCAGCCATGTTGCACAGGGTTTCAGGATTAAACCCGCCGAGAAGGCGATGATGAACGCAAGTGCAGGGTAGTAGATGTCCAGACCGGATGCGGTCGAGATAATTCCCGCAAGTGCGCCGGACATCATCCAGAACGGATCACGCGTCAGCACCCATGCGCCGATGATGCCACCTGCAATCGCCATCAGGATGTTGAAGGCCAGCGCCGACAAAGTGATGGGTGTGCCGTAAATCGTGGACGGCTTGTCAGCGAACCAGCTCCACGCTTCGCCCGGAACGATCACGCAAGCCATGAGGAAACCCCAGAAGCCTACAATGATAAGCATAAGGCCTGTCACCGTCAGCGGCATGTTGTGCCCTGCAATGTGGTTGGCCGAACCGTCCGCGTTGAATTTGCCGATGCGTGGTCCAAGGTTGATGAGAACCCCAAGGGCAAAGAACCCTGCAACCGCGTGCACAAGGCCCGCAGCACCAAAGTCATGCACGCCCCATTGCGTGACCAGCCAGCCATCTGCGTGCCAGCCCCAAGCAGCCGCAACGACCCAGGCAAACGAGCCAAGGACAACGGCGAGGATAACGAACCCTACGGTCTGGATGCGTTCGATCACGGCACCCGACATGATGGACGCCGTTGTGGCGGCAAACAACGCAAAGGCTCCAAAGAACACGCCGGATGCCTGATCCGCGATGTTTGGCCCCATGTATTGTGCACTTTCGCCCCAGCCCCACGCAATCGCATTGGCGTATTCAACGCCTGAAATGCCTGCAGGCCCCGGCGCGCCAGGCAAGCCCGTTGGGAAGCCCCAATACACCCACCAGCCGAAGAAATAGAAGGTTGGAATCATGAATGCGAAGGCGAGGATGTTCTTGACCCCCGAGCTCAGTACGTTCTTGAGCCGTGATGCGCCCATCTCGTAGGCAAGGAACCCCGCGTGGATGATAATCATCAGCGGGATTGTCAGATAATAGAATGTCTCGGCAAACATGGTGTTGGTCACACCACTGCTTCCCTGCAGCGCGGCGACTTGGGCCGTCAATTCTGCGATTTGCTCTTCCACGATAAACCCCCGTGTTGGTCTGTTGGCATTGTGCGCCGTCGTATGCGGTGCGCGACGCTGGCCAAATTGAACCACGAGTTGTTTCCTCTTGCGACTCTTTTTTTAACTGTTGTGAAAAATAGTTTCCCATCGGTTGAGCATGTGATGTAACGATGTTAGCGTTCGAGTCGAACGACAGATCACTTTTTGGGAGGGGCAGAGCCATGTGCGGAATTGTCGGACTTTTTCTAAAAGATGCCACTTTGGAGCCGCAACTCGGTGACATGCTGACCGACATGCTGATCACCATGACCGATCGCGGACCCGATAGTGCCGGAATCGCAGTTTATGGTGATGAATCAAAGGGAAAGGCTCGGTTAACCGTTCAGTCGAACACGCCGGACGTTGACTTTGACAATCTTGATAGTGACCTGAGTGAAAGGGTCCAAGGCAAGGTTTCGATCACCCTCAAAGACACCCACGCAGTCATCACATTGCAGGCGGATCAGGTGGCTTCTGCCCGCGAAATTCTGCCCGAAATACGCCCCGGTGTTCGCGTGATGAGTCACGGGTCCACGCTGGAAATCTATAAGGAGGTCGGCTTGCCTAAAAAGGTTGCAGACCGGTTTGATATTCGCAAAATGTCCGGAACACACGGCATCGGGCACACACGGATGGCCACTGAGTCGGCTGTCACGACGATGGGTGCTCATCCTTTCAACACTGGAATCGACCAGTGCCTCGTACACAACGGGTCACTTTCGAATCATAACTCGCTGCGTCGCAAATTGCGTCGGCTTGGCGTGCATATCGAGACCGAGAATGATACTGAAGTTGGCGCCGCGTACCTGACTTGGAAAATGCAGACCGGTTCGACATTGGGTGAGGCGCTGACCTCGAGCCTCGATGATCTGGATGGTTTCTTTACCTTTGTGGTCGGGACCAAAGACGGGTTTGGCGTGGTGCGAGATCCTATTGCGTGCAAGCCTGCAGTAATGGCGGAAACAGATCAGTACGTGGCGTTCGGTTCAGAATATCGCGCGTTGGTCAATCTGCCTGGAATTGAAGACGCCAAGGTTTGGGAGCCTGAACCCGCAACAGTATATTTCTGGTCGCACAATGCGGCTCCAACCGCGCAAGAGAAAGCGGCTTAAATGCAAACATTTGATTTGGAAGCGCAGGGACTCCGCGCACTCAACTCCACCCTGCATGCGCAGGCAGCCGACACCAATCAGACGCATTGGGAAATCGTTAACCCTAAGGGCAGCCACGCAATCGCAGTCGGCCTCGACGCTCCGATCGAGATCAGCATCAAGGGGTCAACTGGCTATTACTGTGCGGGTATGCACAAGCAGGCGACCGTGCATGTACACGGTTCTGTCGGTCCTGGTACGGCAGAAAACATGATGTCAGGTACGGTCGTAGTGGAAGGAGACGCCTCACAATACGCAGGTGCAACAGGTCATGGCGGCACGCTGGTGATCAAGGGGAACGCCTCTTCGCGCTGCGGCATTTCGATGAAAGGCATCGACATTATCGTGCACGGCAACATCGGTCACATGTCAGCGTTTATGGCACAGTCGGGCAATCTGGTCGTCTGCGGTGATGCGGGAGAAGCTTTGGGAGACTCGCTTTATGAGGCACGGATATTCGTGCGCGGGTCAGTCAAATCCCTTGGTGCTGATTGTATCGAGAAAGAGATGCGCCCCGAGCATATCTCCATCCTCGAGGACCTGCTGGAGCGAGGCGGCTGCGATGCCAAGGCGTCCGAATTCAAACGCTATGGATCGGCGCGTCAACTGTATAATTTCAACATCGATAATGCGTATTGAGGGTCGGAACAAGAAAGACGAGCAAAAGGGCGCGCCGCGCACGATGCCGATACAATCGGCGACCTTTTCCAACCCTGTGAATGCCGAGATCCGGCGCGCCGCTGCAACGGGGATCTATGACATCCGTGGTGGCGGCGCCAAGCGCAAGGTGCCCCATTTCGACGACCTGCTGTTTCTGGGGGCCTCGATTTCCCGCTACCCGCTCGAAGGTTACCGCGAGAAGTGTGAAACGTCCGTCACACTCGGCACCCGGTTTGCCAAGAACCCAATCCAGCTCGATATCCCAGTAACGATTGCGGGCATGTCCTTTGGTGCTCTGTCCGGCGGGGCCAAGGAAGCCTTGGGGCGCGGAGCGACGATGGCGGGTACGTCCACCACAACCGGCGACGGCGGCATGACTGAGGAAGAGCGCGGGCATTCTGACAAGCTGGTCTATCAGTATTTGCCGTCACGCTATGGGATGAACCCGGACGACCTGCGCCGGGCCGACGCGATTGAGATCGTTGTAGGGCAGGGGGCCAAACCCGGTGGTGGCGGTATGCTTTTGGGTCAAAAAATCAGCGACCGCGTGGCTGAAATGCGTAATTTGCCAAAAGGGATCGACCAACGTTCTGCCTGTCGTCACCCTGATTGGACCGGACCCGATGATCTGGAAATCAAGATCTTAGAGTTGCGTGAAATCACCAATTGGGAAAAGCCGATCTATATCAAGGTTGGTGGCGCGCGCCCGTATTTTGACACCACACTTGCCGTAAAGGCGGGCGCGGACGTTGTCGTGCTTGACGGGATGCAAGGCGGTACAGCCGCCACGCAGGACGTATTTATCGAACATGTCGGCCAGCCCATCCTCGCTTGTATCCGCGAGGCAGTGCGCGCATTGCAGGACCTCGACATGCACCGCGAAGTACAGCTGGTTGTGTCGGGCGGCATCCGTACGGGGGCCGATGTGGCCAAAGCCATGGCTTTGGGCGCAGACGCCGTTGCCATCGGGACCGCAGCGCTGATCGCGCTTGGCGACAATGACCCGAAATGGGAGGCTGAGTATAACGCCCTCGGCACCACAGCAGGCGCCTATGATGACTGGCATGAGGGGCAAGACCCCGCCGGGATTACCACACAAGACCCTGACCTGATGGCTCGGTTCGACCCCATTGAGGGCGGGCGGAGGCTCAACAACTATCTCAAGGTCATGACACTTGAGGCGCAGACCATTGCGCGGGCCTGCGGCAAGAACCACTTGCACAACCTTGAACCCGAGGATTTGTGCGCCCTCACGCTCGAGGCTGCAGCCATGGCGAAAATTCCACTTGCTGGCACCGACTGGTACCCCGGCAAACCCGGCACATCCTACTAAATACTCAATGAAGGGCGCGGTCACCAAGGCACGCGCCCTCACCACATTAAGTCAAACAGGAACAGACATATGACCACTGATCTTGCGAAATTCGCTGCCGAAAATGGCGTGAAATACTTCATGATTTCGTTCACCGATCTCTTCGGAGGTCAACGCGCCAAGCTGGTGCCTGCTCAGGCTATTGCCGACATGCAGGCGGATGGCGCGGGATTTGCCGGTTTCGCCACGTGGCTCGACATGACGCCCGCACATCCTGACATGTTGGCCGTGCCAGACCCATCTTCGGTCATTCAATTGCCTTGGAAACCTGAGGTTGCGTGGGTCGCGGGCAACTGCGTGATGGAAGATCAGGACGTTGCCCAAGCACCTCGCAATGTGCTCCGCCGTCTGATTGATGAAGCTGCCGCCGAAGGCTTGCACGTCAAAACTGGGATCGAGGCCGAGTATTTCCTGATGACGCCAGATGGCAGCCAGATCAGCGATGAGTACGACACTGCCGCGAAGCCTTGCTATGACCAGCAGGCGGTGATGCGCCGCTATGATGTTGTGCGCGAGATTTGCGACTACATGCTCGATTTGGGTTGGGGTCCTTATCAAAATGACCACGAGGACGCGAATGGCCAGTTTGAGATGAACTGGGAATTCGATGACGTGCTCCGCACCGCTGACAAGCACTCATTTTTCAAGTTTATGACCAAGAGCGTGGCGGAAAAGCACGGCTTCCGTGCGACATTCATGCCCAAGCCGGTTGAGGGCCTAACCGGGAATGGCTGTCATGCCCACATTTCTGTTTGGGACGCACCCGGCGCGGCCGCCAAGACCAACGTGTTTGCGATGGAACCCAATGACAGCAGCCAGACTGCCGAACTGGGCCTGTCCGAAAAGGGCCGCCATTTCCTCGGCGGGATCATGAAACATGCCTCTGCACTTGCCGCGATCACCAACCCTACAGTCAACAGCTACAAACGTATCAATGCCCCACGCACGATGTCTGGGGCCACATGGGCACCCAACACGGTCACATGGACTGGCAACAACCGCACGCACATGGTGCGCGTCCCCGGCCCGGGCCGGTTTGAATTGCGTCTGCCTGATGGTGCAACAAACCCCTATTTGCTGCAGGCCGTCATCATTGCGGCCGGCCTCGACGGTATTCGCACAGAGGCGGACCCCGGCAAGCGCCACGACATCGACATGTATGCCGAAGGCCACAAGGTGCGTGGCGCGCCCAAGCTACCGCTGAACATGCTGGATGCCTTGCGCGAATACGACAAGGACAAGGGCCTGAAGGCTGCCATGGGAGAGGAATTCTCGTCCTCCTACATCAAGATGAAGATGCAGGAATGGAACGATTTCACGTCGCACTTCTCTCAATGGGAAAAGGACAACACACTCGATATCTGAGCGTGCTTGCCGGGCGGGTCAGCGCAACCAACCTGCCCGGTAAACGATCGAAGAATACCAAAACAGGGCCGCTCCAACCAGCAAGGCGAGGACCGTACTGGGAGCAAGACCGACTGCTGAAATCGTCTGAACCACGGTCAATACGATCGCAACCAATGAAACCAGCAAGGCGATCCGGGCCATATCGCGTCGCAGCAACAACAAAATGCACCCCACAGCTCCACCAAACACAGCAAAGCCAAAGGCCAACGTCGCCCAAAGTGGGCGACTTGAGATGATCAGCTGATAGAGTTCAGGCATTTTTGCCACCGCGTCGGCGTTCATCTGAGTGATGAAATTCAGGCACCCCATCAGGTTCCACACCAGACCAAGCCCAGCAATTATCCAGAAGCTGAAATGCGGTTTTGCCATCGTCTGTCCTCTTCGCTTGTCATGATCATCATCCCAAAACGCCTGCAAGTACACCGCAAAACTCTTGAATGAGTTTTACTATGGTTAAAAATAGTTGACTTGCAGGGGCGATCCCGCTCGAATTGAATAAATGAACAATTCAGCCGGGAGAGTCGCAAAATGCCTAAACGTATCGCCATCATAGGGGCGGGACCTTCGGGTCTGGCGCAGCTGCGCGCTTTCCAGTCCGCCAAGAAAAACGGTGAGGACATCCCCGATATTGTGTGTTTCGAAAAACAGTCCAATTGGGGCGGGCTTTGGAACTACACGTGGCGCACCGGTGTGGACCAGTATGGAGAGCCGGTGCATGGGTCCATGTACCGTTATCTGTGGTCGAATGGACCAAAGGAGGGATTGGAATTCGCTGATTATTCCTTCGAGGAACACTTCGGCAAGCAGATCGCATCCTACCCGCCACGCGCCGTGCTGTTCGACTACATCCAGGGCCGTGTGGAAAAAGCGGGCGTGAGGGATTGGATTCGCTTTGAAACCGCTGTGCGCCGCGTCGAATTCGAAGGTGGAAAATTCAGTGTAACGGTCAAGGACTTGCCTGCGGACAACGAGTACACTGAGGTCTTTGACCACGTGATCTGTGCCTCGGGGCACTTTTCGACACCAAACGTACCGGAGTTTCCTGGCTTTGAATCCTTTAAGGGACGTGTGTTGCACGCCCATGATTTCCGCGATGCGCTTGAGTTCAAGGATCAGGACATTTTGATCGTTGGCACCAGTTATTCCGCCGAGGATATCGGGTCGCAGTGCTGGAAATACGGGGCCAAGTCGATCACCGTGTCACACCGCACGGCGGCCATGGGGTACGACTGGCCAGACAACTGGGCCGAGGTGCCGCTGCTGACACATGTCGACGGTAAGACGGCGCATTTCAAGGACGGTACCAGCCGCGATGTGGATGCGGTAATCTTGTGCACCGGCTATCAGCACCACTTCCCCTTCATGGCCGAGGATCTGTGCCTGAAGACGGCGAACCGGTTGGCGACCGCCGACCTCTACAAGGGGGTCGCGTGGGTGCACAATCCGGCGCTGTTCTATCTGGGCATGCAGGACCAGTGGTTCACCTTCAACATGTTCGACGCGCAGGCCTGGTGGGTGCGCGATGCGATTTTGGGCAAGATTGCAATGCCGTCCAAAACCGAGATGGAGGCAGATGTCGCGGACCGTGTTGCGCGCGAAGATGCGGGTGAAGATGACTATGACGCGATCTGGTATCAGGGCGACTACATCAAGGAACTGATCGAAGAAACCGACTACCCGTCCTTTGATGTCGAAGGGGCTTGTCAGGCGTTCAAGGCGTGGAAGGGGCACAAGAAAAAGGGCATCATGACCTTCCGCGACAATTGCTATGCTTCGGTTATGACCGGATCGATGGCCCCAATCCACCATACGCCGTGGGTCGACGCGCTGGATGACAGCCTCGAAGTCTATTTGCAGAACTAGGGCGTGCTGACCCGCAGGAAAACATAGGTCTGCTGCAATGCGCCTTTGTCCTTGATCGACACCGCGACTTGTGCGGTGTCGGTATGAAATGTGCGCAAGTCGTAGCTGTCGGGGTGGTTCACGTCTTGATCGGCAACGGGTTGCACTCCGAGGCACGCCGCAGTGGCTTTCAATACTGCATCGAACGCCTCTGTGGCTTCGGGAGCGCGGTATGTGCACGGCCAACGGCAAGTCTTGGCACGCGCACCTGCCAGATCAAGCGACGTGCTGCATGTGCCCTCAGTTCCGTCTGGCAGAGCGAATGTTGCTGGCCGGTCGGTAGTAAGACTCGCACAAAAGCCATCCGCATGAACTGTCGTTGCGCAGCCAATACAAAGGACGACTGCGCGGATCATGGTGAAACCAACTGTTCGCCTTCAAGCAGTTTGAACGGAGTTGGTGGTGTTTTCTTGCTGACCCAATAGAAAGTTCCATCCCATTCCATCACGAACCAGCCTTCCCAGTCTGAATCTCGTGGCCAGATGCTTTGGTATTCATCTTTGGCCGCGTCGATACGCCATTGGCCTCGGGTCGAGCGCGCGCCTTCTTGGGCGTAAATGGTCGTGCCGTCCGCATCAAAAAACTGACGGTACGCGGTGCCGTCCCATTTACCGACAGCCGTGTTGCCAGACAGCAATGCGTCAATCTCGTGCGCCTTCAGCTTGACCGATTGGGCCTGTGCAGGCAGCGCAAGAACCAAGAGGCAAGCAAGGAACGTGCGGCGGATCATGATCTGGGCCGCTCTTTCTTTGGATCATAATGTGCGAAAGGCACGATTTCCGCCGGAAGGCGTTTTTGATGGCCGTCCAGTTTGCCGACTTCAACATGTGTGCCGATGTGGGCATGGGCCACATCAATCCGGGCCAGCGCGATGTTCCTGTCCAGTAGGGGCGAGCGCATGGATGATGTCACCTCGCCAATTTGCGCGCGTCCGATGTGGATACAGTCGCCGTGATCCACACCCACATTGCTGTCGATGTCTAGGCCGACGAGCTTGCGGCTCGGATGCTCTTTGCGTCGGATCAAAGCGTCACGCCCAATGAAATCGTCGGGCTTGGATTTTAGTGGGACTGTAAAGCCGATCCCAGCCTCGAATGGGTCGGTCTGGTCGGAAAAGTCGTATCCAGCAAAGATCAGCCCTGCTTCGATCCGCACCATGTCCAACGCTTCCAAACCCATGGGGCGCAGGCCGTGGCCTTGCCCCGCTTCCCAGATGGCGCTGAAAATTTCGGGCGCATGCTTGGGATGGCACATGACTTCGTATCCCAGCTCGCCAGTGTAGCCGGTGCGCGAAATCACAAATGGGGTGCCGCCCTCGTTGTTCAGACGCGCCGGTGTGAAGCGGAACCAGCCAAGCTGGTCAAATTCGGGATTGTGCGGCGCGGTCCAGACGATCTTGCGCAGGAGATCGCGGCTTTCGGGGCCTTGGACGGCAACATTGTGGAGTTGGTCAGTGGAAGACCGTACCAGCACCTTCAGTTCCAGTTTCTCGGCCTGTTCACGCAGCCATTCGCCGCCATAGTCATTGCCGCCGATCCAGCGAAAGTTGTCCTTGCCCAAGCGGAAGACCGTACCGTCGTCGATCATGCCGCCGTGTTCGTAGCACATGGCGGTGTAGACAACGCCGCCCACCGCCAGTGTTTTCATGTTGCGGGTGAAGACGTATTGGCAGAGCGTCTCGGCATCGGGGCCGGTGATTTCGAACTTGCGGAGCGGGGAGAGATCCATGATCACCGCTTTTTGGCGGCAGGCCCAGTACTCCTCGATCGGGCCCGCTTCGGCAAAGCAGTTGGCGAGCCAGTAGCCGTTGTATTCGACAAAGTTGCGGGTGTGCTTGGCAAAGCTGTCGTGGAAGGCGGTTTGTTTGGTCATTTTGGGGTCCGCATCAGGGGTAGGCCGGTAGGCGACACTGCGTTGAAAGGTCTCGCGCCCGCTGTAGGTGCGCACGTGGATGTCTGTTGGGTTCCAGCCATTGGCGGCAGTGGTGTCGTCCGGGCAGGCCGACGAGACGCAGACGATGTCCGTCAGTGCGCGCAGCATGACGTAGTCGCCGGGGCGCGACCACGGCTCGTCCGAATACATGACGCCGTGTTCGTCGAGATAGGTGTTGAAGAAGAAGTTTATGGCCATCCACCCGGGCCGGCCCGTGACGTTGAATTCGGCCAGCGCGGAATTGAAGTTTTCCGAACAGTTGGCGTGGCCCGGATAACCGATGTCGTCGTAGTACTTGGCCGAGCAGGCGAGAGCGAAGGCGTCGTGGCGCCCGCAGGTGTCTTGCACCACTTCGACAAGCGGTAGCATTTCCTGATCGTAGTACTTCGCATGCAGGCCCGGCATTGGATAAGCATGGCCCATAAGCGTGCGGGTGGTTGTCACGTCCAAGGCGTGTTCGATTCCTTTGTCGAGCTTGCGTGCAGAAAAGCATTCAAAATCCGTACACTGACGGCCATCGACATCGATGATCTGAATGTAATCCCCTGCTTTGACAAAGAAAGCCTCGGCTGTCTGGGTGTGCACGCGAATGTCAGCAACAGGGTCGGCCAAGGGGTCGGGCAATTCAAATTTTCTATGACTTTTGATCGTGGCGCGCTGGATCATAACGGTGAGCGGGGTAACGGTGTTCTGTGCTTCGGCATCCATCGCCCCGCCGGGGGCAGCAATGATCAACGTGCCATCGCCGAAGACGCGCATCGCCTCTTCGGCTTTGGCGTGCGTGTGCAAACCGAACAGGCGAGTTGCTTTTGCGGATGAAAGATCGATCTTGCGTGCTTCCAGACCCATGCGCAGGCCACGCAAGGATTGATCGCTGTCCGCCAACACTGTGCGTAGCCCGTCCGCTGGAGCATCTGCTGGGCGGTCAAGGATGCTGTCATTCACCCGGCCTTTGTCATCAGCACTGACAATTTCGCAGACTTGACCGCCTTCATCATTGATGACCGTCAGGCAGTCACCAGTTTCGACAGGAATGAGAACGGCACCCGCGCCTTGTACGACATACCTTTCCATACCGCGAGGCATCGAGAACTGAGCAGGTTGGATAATCTGGCTGGGGCGAGGTGGGCCCGGTTTAACCGTAGGGTAGGGGTCATCAAGCATTGTCACCTCCCGAACCGCTGGAATTTTGCACTAGCGGAATAATTGTTTAACTGTGAGAATACTCTTGCAGCGCAGATGCTGCAAGGGAAGGGAACATCCTACATGAAAAAATCCTATCCATGCAGGGTGTCCTTGTCATGGGAGCACTGACCTTAGGGCTAATAGCTGCGTTTAGCTGGGGCGTGCATGACACGATGGTGCGCTACATCTCACAAAAGCTAGGCGTATTCCGCTCCCTGTTTCCAGTTTTGCTGACCGGAACTGTGGTAACGAGCAAACTGGCCCTTACGATGGACGCCGGCAGTATGACCTCCGAGGCGCGCGTCATGGCGATTTTGTCCGGGCTGGTGTTTGGGGTAACGGGTATGTCGTTTTACGCGGCCCTTGCCATCGGACCGGTCCGGGTCGTGGCTCCGGCTGTGGCCAGCTTTCCGATCTTGTCGGTCGCTTGGGCTGTGGCAAATGGGCAATCGGTCACGATGTTGCAATGGCTGGCAGTTCTGGTGATCGTCGGCGGATGTGGGTTTGCGGCGATGTCTTCGGCCGAAGAAGAGGCGGCCCCGCCAACGCTCCAAGCTATCTTGTGGTCGGTGCTGGCCGCTGTCGGGTTTGCCCTGTCTTTTGCTCTTGGCCAGTTGTCAGTTGCAGACGGCACCGAATTGACAGCGATTGCCATCGCGCGCGTTGGTGCGGTCGCGGTTGTGGTGCTGATCGCGCTAATCCTGCGCAGACCTGTGCTGCCTGTTCGGTCGGCGTTGCCGATCTTGTTGGCCATGGGATTGCTTGATGCAATTGCCATAGGGGCAGTGATGGTTGCTGGCAACTACGCTTACCCTGAATTTGCCTCAGTCGGCGCGTCGATTTTTGGAGTTTTGACGATCATATTTGCCTCCATCTTTTTGAAGGAATCGGTGACCCGCTCCCAATGGATTGGGATCGTTATAGTCTTTGTTGCAATCGGCTATTTGGCGCTCTGACGGCCATCGTAGGTCAGCAGCTGAATGCTTTTGCGCGCGCGCATCTGGGACGGCGTGACGCCGTATTCCACTTTGACGGCCTTTGCCATCGTGGTGCATGAGCCGAAGCCGCAGGCCACGGCAATATCGATCATCGGCAGCAGCGATTCCTCGATCATCGTCCTGACGCGTTTGACCCGCAGGCGCTTGTAAAAACGCGCGGGTGTATCGTTGAAAGTCTTGCGGAATACCCGTTCGAGATGGCGCGATGATATCCCGACATGTGCCGTGATCTCATCCATCGACATCGGTTCATTCACGGTGTCTTCCATCAGGCGGATCACTTCCGTCAGGCGCGCATCAAACAACCCTTCATTGTCAGAGAGGCACTTGGGCTGATCAGCATCACTCTTGCGGATTGTCTGCAGCATGAGATGACTGCCAAGCTCCGCCACCTGAGGACGCGTCAAATAGGGCGAGATAAGCCCAACAATCAATTCCAACGTCGCGCCGTCGCCAGCAGCCGTTATGATGCCGTCTGAATCTTCACTCAGGTGCGTCGTCAGTTTTGGATGATACCCTGTTTCGACCAGCGCAGTGACGTCGCGCCAATGGGTTGTGACATGGCCTCCGGGTGCCTTAGTCGCTTTGATATACGCTGTGGCGGCGTCTGACAGCAGCACGACAGTGCGCGCTTTGCGCTGCATTGCGCGGAGCCGGGGCAGCCAAGTGTCTGCGATTGTACGCTTGCCCCCTATAACGATCATCATATCCGCGAGGCGATGATCCGCGATCGCGGGTTCGGCCCGAACCAAAGCACCATGATCACCAGAAATGACTCCGGGCTTGTCTGTGCTGAACCGCCAGGAAAAAAGGTCGCGTCCAAGCACTGTGTTGGCAGTGGCAAGCACATGCGTGACGGACGTCAGTTCCAGGCCATTGAAACCTTTGCTGACATGGATCTCTATGGTTTGCGGCTTGGCGTGCATGCCGACCGAGGCTGCGACGTCAAAGCGGTTGTCCTGTTTGCCCATGTTAAACAACCCATCCTGCTGACATTTGGCGTTGGTGTGCGACGGTGGCATTGCGCATCAGGATCGCCACAGTCACCGGGCCGACTCCTCCCGGGACGGGTGTGATCCAACCTGCGATTTCGCTGACGGCATCGGTATCGACGTCCCCCACAATGCAAGATGCGCCATCCGGCCCTTCGACTTGGTTGATCCCTATGTCTATCACAGCAGCACCTGGTTTGATCATGTCTGGTCCGAGGAAATGCGCAATCCCGACGGCCACAACAACCACGTCCGCGCGTCTCGAATGCATCGCGACTGAGCGTGTCATGTGGTGACAAACAGTGACAGTCGCACCTTCGGCCATCAGCATCATTGCTGCCGGCTTGCCCACGATTTCGGAGTGGCCAATCATCACGACCTCAAGCCCTTTGAGATCAAGACCCGTGGCCTTAATCAATTCGACACTGGCCGCCGCTGTACAGGGTGCCAAAGCTACATCCGAATAGACAATGTTGCCGATGGAAGCAGGATTCATTCCCTCCACATCCTTGAGCGGGTGGATGGCGGATTGCAGTGATCGCAGGTTGATATGGTCTGGCACTGGGCGTTGTAGGATGATCCCAAGGACACCATCATCGTCGTTCATGCGCTGTATGCGTACTTTTGCCTCGTCTTGAGTGATATCGCCTGGCCAGAACTGTGACTCAAATGGAAGTCCAGCTCTGGCTGCACCACGCTCCTGATTCCGCACATAAACCGCGACTTCGGGAATGTCTCCGATGGAAACCGAGACAAGCCGACCGATGTTGCTGTTGCATTGAGTAAAAGACCGGCAGTTTTCAATTATGCAGGCTGCAACTGCCCGTCCGTCGATGTGATTGGTTTTCGGGGCGCTATCTTTCACAGAGAATCCAACTTTGCTTGGCGCTATTGCTTGCCAGAATGTTTCAGAATTTTTCTCTACATGCAACTTTTTTTACTACGAGTGCGGATTCGCTATGCGAAACCGGCTTGTACGGGGAGGGTGGCATTGTCAGGCGAAGCCAACGTGAACCGGGCCGTGCGGTTTCGTAGCTACGCGGAGGGCTTGTCAGAAGAACTAGTGTTGAGGCGGGCAGGGCGGTTGCGTCGTCATTGGGAATGACCAAACCTGCCGCATTCAAATACTTTAATACTAGCCCCGAGATCATCCGTTTGGCGGTGATGCTGTACATCAGATTTCCGCTTTCCCTGCGGAATGTCGAAGATCTACTGCACGAACGTGGTATCGACGTCAGCCATGAAACTGTCCGCTATTGGTGGAACCGGTTTGGGCCAATGTTCGCCTCCGAGAAGCGCAGAAAGCGCGTTCAGCAATTGCGTTCGTATTCAAAATGGAAGTGGCACGTTAACGAGGTCTTCGTGAAGGTGAACGGAAAACGACACTACCTTTGGCGTGCGGTCGATCATGAAAGTTAGGTACTCGAGGCCTTCGTGAAGGCGAATGGCAAACGCCACTACTTCTGGCGGGCCGTAGATCACGAAAGCGAGGTTCTGGAAGCCGTCGTCACCAAACACCGACACATAACTGAGGCATTGAAATTCCTCAGGAAATCAATGAAGCGATACGGCACCCCAGACGTAATCGGCACGGACAAACTCCGATCCTACGGCGCTGCGATGAAGGACACTGGAAACGTAACGAAACAGGAAACGGGTCGCTGGTTTAACAATCGTGCTGAGAATTCTCACCTGCCTTTTCGACGACGGCACCTGGCGATGCTCCGCTTAAGACAAATGCGATGTTTGCAGAAATTCGCATCCGTCCAGTCTTCGGTCCACAACAACTTCAATCAGGAACGCCACCTTTACTCACGAGACAATTTCAAACCTAACCGAAGCGCCGCACTCTCCGAGTGGCGGCAGCTTTGTTCCGGATTTAGTTCGCGGGTTCAGCGGCAAACTGAGACTAGTTCGAATTCGTCTGACACAACCGTTTGACTTGATGGGGCGCTCTTAAATGACACTGTGGTCCCGGTTCGAAGCAGGACGACGTGCGTAATTGGTAGGCAAAAAATGGTTTCAGCTGTGCTCTTCGGTCTAGTTCAGCCTTCGTCACAGGGCAAAACCCGCAGCTGTCGATCTGCAATCGCCTAAAAAAAGTACTATCTGGTTGAAATTTAACCGCCATCCGGTGGATCACGTCCATTTCAAGGGAAGATCAAAGGCTTCGCTTCCGGTTCAAGTAGGTTTCCTGAACGGTTTCCGCCACCGAGTCATCCATTCTTGCGGAGATAGAGTTCATGAAGCTGCCACTTACCCTTGCCATTGCCGCGGCCTTGCCCGCCGTTGCGGCGGCCCAGAGTCTTACACCTGTCACCTTCGGCACCAACTGGCTTGCCCAGGCTGAGCACGGCGGGTTTTACCAAGCCGTTGCGGACGGCACGTATGCCGAATGCGGCCTCGACGTCACAATCATTTCAGGAGGCCCACAGGTCAACAACCGCGCGCTGATGCTGGCGGATCGCATCCAGTTCCACATGGGCGGCGACATGTTGCAGGCCTTCAATGCGGTCAAGGAAGACGTTCCTGTCGTAGCCGTCGCCGCTATTTTCCAAAAGCATCCCCAAGTGATCGTGGCGCATCCCGACGTGACCAGTTGGGAGAGCCTCAAGGACAAGACGCTGCTGATCGGGGACAACGGCTTTACCAGCTATTACCAATGGATGATCGCCGCGCATGGCTTTACCGTTGAGCAGAGGCAACCCTACACGTTCAATCCCGCGCCGTTCCTTGCGGATACCTCGCTGGCCATGCAAGGTTACCTGTCGTCCGAGCCTTATCTTGTGGAAAAGGAAGGCGGGTTCAAACCCAATGTCTTTTTGATCGCTGATGCTGGCTATTCATCTTATGCGACAACCATCGAAACGATGGCCTCGACCATCGAGAACAGCCCCGAGGTCGTCGAGTGCTTTGTCGATGGGTCGCTGACCGGCTGGTATAATTTCCTTTATGGCGACCCGACTGCAGCCGACGCGCTGATCCTCGAAGCCAATGCCGACATGACGCAGGACAAGATCGAATTCGCCCGCAACATGATGAAGGACGAAGGCATCGTTGACAGCGGCGAGTCACTCGAGAACGGGATTGGCGCAATGTCGGACGAGGTAATCGGCGACTTCTTTCAGAAGATGGTCGATGCGGGCGTGATCGAGGCAGAAGTCGATTGGAAGGCTTCATATACGCTGGAATTCACCAACAAAAAGGTTGGCATGGACATAAAAGGATAAGGCAACTTCCATGAAAACCGAGCGAGAGGAAATCCTGCGCCTTGCCGAAGTGGACAAGGTGTTCGGTGGCAATGTGCAGGCCCTCCAGAACATGTCTCTGACGGTCCGCAAGGGGGATTTCATCTCGCTCCTGGGGCCGTCGGGATGTGGCAAGTCGACCGCCCTGAGACTGATCGCCGGGCTGTCGATACCAACATCGGGCTGCATCGATTGGGCGCACCCGCGCGGCAAGGGCGATCTGGGTGTGGTGTTCCAGGAACCGACGCTGATGCCCTGGGCAACGGTGACTCAGAATGTCTACATGCCGTTCCGGCTTGAGGGCAAAAGCCTGTCAAGCGTGAAGGACGATATTCATTCTGTCCTCAAACTGGTGGGATTGGAGAAGTTCAAGAACGCTTACACACGAGACCTTTCGGGCGGGATGAAGATGCGCGTATCGATTGCACGGGCCATGGTGACAAATCCCAAGCTGATCCTGATGGACGAACCTTTTGCCGCATTGGACGAAATCACGCGGTTCAAGCTGAACAATGACCTGTTGGAGATGAAAGAACGTATAGGTTGCACCGTCATCTTCGTCACCCATTCGGTGTTTGAAAGCGTGTTTCTGTCAGACCGCATCGTGGTTATGGCCGCGCGCCCGGGCCGGGTGATCGAAGAGGTCGCGGTGGATGCCCCTTACCCCCGCGACGAGGAGTTTCGCACCTCGGCGGAATATGTGGCCCATTGCCGTGCCGCGTCGCGTGCGCTTGAACAGGCGATGGAGGCTGCTGCATGACGTCCGAAGTCAACGTCCCGGTGGTCGACAGCGAAGAAACCCGCCGTCTGCGCAAGGTCCGCATAGAACGCACAGCCAAATGGACGTTGCCCCTCGTGGTCATGATCCTGTCCATCTGGCTGTGGGACAGGATTGTCGTCTGGAACGAGATCCCGCATTTCATCCTGCCGTCGCCGTCGCGGGTTTGGGCCAGCCTTGTGAACGACTGGCCTATCCTGTGGGACGCCGCATTGCTGACGGGGCGCATAACACTGCTGGCCCTCGTCGTCGCCGTGGTAGGCGGCGCCGGGCTGGCCATCCTGTTCAATCAGTCAAAACTGGTGGAGTTGTCCTTCTATCCCTACGCGGTCATCCTTCAGGTCACGCCGGTGGTGGCGATCGCGCCGCTGATCTTCATCTATGTCGAAAGCAAGACAGTAGGCATGTTGCTGTGCGCGTGGATTGTGGCCTTTTTTCCGGTGCTGAGTTCGACGACGCTCGGCCTCAATTCGGTGGATCACAATCTGCGTGACCTGTTCCGCATCTATGGTGCGTCGCGGTGGCAGAGGCTTTATATACTGCAACTGCCATCGGCGTTGCCCTACTTCCTGGGTGGCCTCAAGATTGCGGGCGGTTTGTCCCTGATCGGCGCTGTGGTCGCCGAACTGGTGGCAGGCACGGGCGGCGTCGGCGCAGGGCTGGCCTTTCGTATTCAAGAGGCAGGATATCGCCTGAACATCGCCCGTATGTTTGCAGCCCTGTCACTGGTCGCCACGATGGGTGTGTTCATCTTTGCAGCACTATCGCTGCTGTCGCATGCATTGTTGCACAAGTGGCATGAAAGCGCGTTGAAACGGGAAATCTGATGTCTTTTTTAACGCTGCCCGATGGTCCTTGTACTCTGACCAATTTGAAGACCTATGCAGACGGTGCATGGACAGACCGTGACATTGCCCTGCAAGGCGGGGGTGCGCCCATTGACATGAAAGGCGCCCTTGCCATGCCCGCTTTCATTGACATGCACACCCATCTCGACAAGGGCCATATCTGGCCGCGTGCGGCGAACCCGGATGGGTCGTTCATGGGGGCCTTGACCACGGTGAGGGCCGATCACGCCAACTGGAGTGCCGAGGATCTGCGCGCCCGGATGACCTTTTCACTGAAATGCGCCTATGCCCATGGCACACGAGCGATCCGCACCCATCTCGATTCCATTCCGCCACAACCAGACATCAGCTGGCCAGTGTTCGATGAACTGCGCGCGGAGTGGTCCGGGCGCATCGACCTGCAAGGCGTTTGCCTGATTGGATGCGACCACTTCTCCGAGGAAGGCGATTTCGCCCATACCGCCGATCTTGTGGCCCGATATGGCGGGGTTTTGGGCATGGTGACCTACCCTGTGCCTGATCTGAAGGACCGGCTTCTGGGCTTTTTCCGCATGGCAACAGCACGCGGTCTGGCCGCGGACTTTCACGTCGACGAAACGATGGACGCCACATCCGAGACTCTGCGCCTCATCGCGCAAACCGTGATCGAAACCGGGTTCGACGCTCCTGTGACCGTCGGCCATTGTTGTTCGCTGTCCAGCCAAGACGAAAGCCGCGCATTGGACACCCTCGACCTTGTTGCCAAGGCCGGGATCAACGTCGTGTCTTTGCCGATGTGCAATCTTTACCTACAGGATCGTGGCACCGGCACGCCGCGCAGGCGCGGGGTCACATTGGTGCATGAAATGCGCGACCGGGGCATTCCTGTGGCCTTTGCCTCTGACAATACGCGTGATCCATTTTACGCTTATGGTGACCTCGATATGCTGGAGGTCACCCGGCAGGCGACCCGTATCGCGCATTTGGATCACAGCCGCGCCGACTGGCTGGACAGTGTCGCCAAAGTGCCCGGGCAAATCTGCGGATTTGCCGAGGCAGACGCCGCGGACCTCGTGATCTTCCGCGCCCGCGAGATGACAGAGCTTTTGTCCCGACCGCATGGCGACCGGATCGTGCTGCGGGGCGGTCGCCAGATCGACACGACGCTGCCTGACTATTCCGAACTTGATCACTTATGGGAGACGACATGAACATAGACGCCGCCAAGCAAGCCCTGTCGCATCTTGAGATCGAAAAGTCCGCAGCCGCCATCAAGGCCAAGTCGCGGGATTTTTTCTGGTATTCCCCGGTCCTGAAGGCCCGGCTTGACCATGTGATCGCCGATTTCGTGGTCTCGCCCAAGACCGAGGCCGAAGTGATCGAAATCCTGAAAGTCTGCTATGCGCACGACGTGCCGGTGACGACCCGGGGGGCGGGCACCGGCAACTACGGACAGGCCATGCCGTTGGCGGGCGGTTGCGTCATGCATATGGACAAGATGGCAGCGATAAAAGAGATTGCGGCGGGGCGCGTGGTGGTTCAACCGGGCTGCCTGCTTAAGGATCTGGATGCCGCAACCAAGGCGGATTCAGGTCAGGAAATCCGCATGTTCAGTTCGACCTGGGCGACCGCAACAATTGGCGGCTTCATCGCTGGTGGCTCAGGCGGTGTCGGGTCCTGCACCTGGGGCTCCTTGCGTGATCTGGGCAACATCATCCGTCTGCGTGTTGTAACGATGGAAGCAGAGCCACGCGTTCTTGAATTCCGTGGCGAAGAGTTGGCCCGCGTGAGCCACGCCTATGGCACAAACGGCATCATCACAGAGATCGAGATCCCACTTGCCCCGGCCTATGACTGGGTGGACATGTTCCTTACCACCGAGGATTTCATGGATGCCGCCCGCTTTGCCGAAGAGCTGGGGAACGAGGATGGTATCCTGATCAAGCTGGCCACCGTCTTTGAAGCGCCCATCGCCAAAGACTACTTCCAGCGCGTTGCACCGCATGTGAAGGTCGGTGACAATCTGATCGGCCTTATGGTCGCGCCGCAATCGATGGAGGGGTTCCTGACATTTCTCGGCCGCCGTCCCGAGGCAAAGCTGATCTATCGCAGCGACGCGTCCGACTGGGACCGCGCGCCAGGAATGGTCTTTGAGTATGGCTGGAACCACACGACGCTGCGCGCTCTCAAGTTCGATCCGTCGATTACCTATCTGCAGGTCCGCTATGGCTTTCCTCAACACCTTGAACTGGTCGAAAAGATGCGCCACGTACTTTCGCCCGAGGTCTTGCAGCATCTGGAAGTGCTCAAGGAAAACGGCAAGATCATGTTTGCCGGTCTGAGCCTTGTGAAATTCACCAGCGAAGAACGGTTAGACGAGATCGTGAAGATGCACGAAGACGCAGGTGCGATGATCTTCAACCCGCATCGCTACACGCTGGAGGAGGGCGGGCGGCAATCCGTCGATGACCGGCAGCTGGCATTCAAGCGCGAGGCTGATCCCAAAGGGTTGCTCAATCCCGGCAAGATGATCGCTTGGGATGATCCCGATTGGAAATATGCTGAAATGTACGCCTACCCCAAGATGCAGGCCGCCGAATGACCCGCGCGCTGGTTATTGCAGCACATCCCGTGCCTGACAGCTACAATCAGGCGCTGCACGCCAGGACTGTCGAAACATTACAGGCGAGGGGCTGGGACGTGGACGATTGCGACCTTTATGCCGAAGGCTTTAACCCGGTGCTGAGCGAGGCCGAGCGGCGCGGCTATCACGATGAGCCGGACAACATTGCACCGGTGGCGGACTATGTCGAACGGGTGCGCGCGGCAGACGCGCTTGTCATGGTGTTCCCGGTCTGGAATTTCGGTTATCCCGCGATGCTCAAGGGGTTTCTGGACCGCGTGTTCCTGCCCGGTGTGTCGTTTCGGCTTGAAGAGGGCAAGGTCAAGCCGAACCTGACCAAAATCCGGCGCCTCGCCGCGGTGACGACCTATGGTGGCACGCGGGTGCGGGCGATGTTGGTGGGCGATCCGCCCCGCAAATGTGTGACGCGCGCGGTCTGGCATGTTTGCCGCCCGCGCTCGATGAAATACCTTGCCCTTTACGACATGAACCGGGCCACGGACGCAAAACGCGGCCAGTTCCTGACTGATGTCGGAGACCAGTTGAGGACATTATGATGCGCGCGCTCATCATCTTCTGCCACCCCAAGCAGGACAGTTTTAACGCTGCCGTGTTGAACGCGGTCACTGCGCATCTGGACGCGGCGCAGGTTGAGTACCGCCTGCGCGATCTTTACCGCACAAACTTCATGCCTGTGCTGACGGAGCATGAGCTTGACTGTTATCTTGACGAAAGCTGCAACGCCGACCCGGTGGCACAGGACGTGGCAGACGTGCAATAGGCCGATGCGCTGATCTTTATCTACCCTACCTGGTGGTATGGTCTGCCCGCGAAGCTCAAGGGGTGGCTGGACAGAGTGCTGCTGC